>Ga0082212_10004076_pt1 | contig 20460 bp, 24 predicted proteins | sample TergutNt197P3_FD_71548 | JGI IMG/M metagenome (GOLD analysis project Ga0082212, IMG submission 71548) | Neocapritermes taracua P3 segment gut microbial communities from Petit-Saut dam, French Guiana - Nt197 P3 | ecosystem: Host-associated > Arthropoda: Insects > Digestive system > Gut ... | reverse complement strand
ATCCTTTTCGTTTCGAGCATTCTGTTAAGCACAAGATTTGAATATCCGCCGTTTTCTGTCTCAGTAAGACATATCACCGCGGCGTGGCGAGCCGTCATCTGCGTCTTTCGCTCCTTATTACGTCAAATATCAATTCGTATCCCATGATGATATATAAAGCGTGACGGCATAGATAATAACACCGTTTTCGCGCGGATATGATGAGTTTGCCATTACGCCTTTTTCCTTAATTCTTCCGATCAGAGTTTGTCGCCGACCTTTAGCCTGAGCCCCGCAGCAAACGCGGAGCCCTCCATCCGCTTGCCCGACGGCGGCATGACCTCAAGCAGCTCCACCGAGCCGTTTGCCGCCGCGACGGTGAGAGGTTTGAGCGATAAAATCTCGCGGATTCCTCCTCGTTTGTTGGAGAATTTCGCCCGAAACGCCTTTACGGTTTTTCCCCCGGTTTCAAAATAAGCCGTCGGCCATATGCAGAGTCCCCTCACAAGATCAGCCGTGGCTTTCGCGTCTTTAGAAAAATCAAACCATCCGTCCTTCTTATCGAGTAACGGCGCCCGGCTCGCTTTCGCTTCGTTCTGAGCGACCCGAATAATTTTCCCCCTTTCGGCCAGTTCTATGACCTCAAGCAGGAGAGACGCCGAAAGCGGCGAAATTTTTTTAAACATGGAAATCGCGTCGTCATCACTCAATATCTCAACCTCGCGCGACAGCAGAATATCTCCGGTATCCAGACCCTCATCCATTTGAATCACGGTTACTCCGGTAACCGTATCCCCGTTCATTATTGCATGTTGGACGGGAGCCGCTCCTCGGTAGGCGGGGAGCAGCGAGGCGTGGGCGTTTATACAACCGAATTCGGGAAAATTCAGAATTTTTTCCGGCAGCAGTTTCCCGTATGCCATGACGACAATCAGGTCAGGCGAAAGAGCTCTGATAACCTCAAAAGCATCCTCGCCGTGCAGACCGGAAGGCTGAAAAACCGGGATCCCCAACTCCAAAGCCTTCCTTTTTGCAGCCGGCGACATAAGCTGACGTTTTCTGCCCACAGGCTTGTCCGGCTGACAGAAGAGACCCACTACTTCATGGTTCTTACTTATCTCTTGCAATGGGAGCGCCGCGATTTCCGGAGTCCCCATATATATTATCCTCAATCCTGCCGCTCACTTTCCTCGTCAATTTTTCCCTCAGGCCGGTCTTCAGCTTGTTTTGCCGCATCCATAGCCGCACGGTATTCATCGGCGTCATCGTATACTCTCTCGGCGATATCGGTGAAGAGTATCCCTTCAAGGTGATCTATTTCGTGGCAAACCGCCCGCGCGAAGAGTCCCTCAAACTCGCGCTCGAACCCGGTCCCAAAACGGTCATACGCGCGTACCGTCACCTTTTCGGGGCGCAGAACATATCCTATCATTCCTGGGCAGGAGAGACAGGCTTCGTCCAACCCGACCTCCCCTTGTTTATCGATTATCTCGGGATTTATCAGTTCTATGATATCCTGAAGCTGCTCATCACAAGCAACTACGACTACCCTTCTGAGAACCCCTACCTGCGGTGCCGCCAGCCCCAGTCCGTTTACCTCCCTTAGCGTATCGGTAAGGTCTCCGGCCAGCACAACCGTCCTTTCTCCGAATTCGGTAATCTCCCTGCATCTGCGATGCAGAAAGTCGTCCTCTCCCGTCAGAATGTTTCTCAGCGCCATTATTCCCTCCCACAGGTTCTCGTTACAACACATTTCTTATAAGTCTATACATCCCCGTCATCATAGAAATTCACATAGAACCTGACATCCTTGGCATATCCGGATTTGTAAAACTCTTCCGATACTGAATATATCATATCCTTGAATGTCATATCTCCGCGACTTTTCAGCGTAATTTTAAAGCGGTACTGTCCAGCGGCATACGCTATTCGCATAGGCGAGGGTCCGAGCACCCTTATCGGCAAAGCCTTCTCCGACGCCTTGACCTTTTCCTCTATCAGCGCGGCATACGCATTAGCCGAGAGGGAGGTTTTCTCCTCATCATCGCCAATTAACCCAACGCTGCTGATGACGCAATACGGCGGATAGAGATGTACCTTCCTCGAAACCACTTCATTTCTGTAAAACAGCGGAAAATCCTGTTTCGCCGCGAGTTTTATTATCGCGTTATCCGGGTCTATGCTCTGTATAACCGCCTCTCCCTCTTTTTCACCGCGCCCGCTTCTTCCAATAACCTGCGCCAGCATTGAAAACGCGCGCTCATTAGCTCTGAAACTCGGAGCCAGCAGCTGCTGGTCAATAGACAATACCCCGACAAGCGTGACATTTTTAAAATCCAGTCCTTTCGCTATCATCTGCGTGCCTACGATTATATCATATTCACCCTTTGAAATCGCGTTTATTTTCTGTTCAAGCGAGTGCTTCTTCCCTACGGAGTCCACATCCAGACGCATTATTCTCGCCGTCGGAAATAATATGCTCAGTTCCTCTTCTATCTTCTGGGTTCCGACCCCCGTATGACGTATACTTCCGCCGCACTCCGCGCATTCTTCTTTGTAAGCCGTATTGTGCCCGCAATAATGGCAAACATATCTCCCCGGTTCAGGGTTTTTATGGTACACCAGCGCCGTATCGCAGTTTTTACATTTCACGATGGTTTTACAACCGGCGCAAATGGATACGGTTCTGTACCCCCTGCGATTTAGAAGCAGCAGCGTTTGTTCCTTACTTTGTATGCGTTTGTCGATATCGTCCTTGAGTTTTTTCCCTATACAAAAACTGTTGCCCGCGAGGAGTTCCCCCCGCATGTCCACCACCTCTACGGCCGGAAGCGGCATATCCAGATAACGACGCAGCAGATTCACAAGGTTATAACGTCCCTTGACCGCCTGATGGTAAGTTTCTATCGAGGGGGTCGCGGAGGAAAGCAGCAGATGAGCGCCGTGATACTTAGCCCTGTATTTCGCCACCTCAAGAGTATTAAATCTCGGATTCTGCTCCGAGAGATAGCTTTGCTCCTGCTCTTCATCGATTATGATTATTCCGATATCACATAGCGGCGCGAAAACCGCGGACCTGGTCCCGACAACAAGGTCACATCCGCCCGACCGGATACGATTCCATTGCAGCAAACGCTCGGTGTCCGAAAGTCCGCTGTGTATTACCCCTACCCTCTCTCCGAATAGGCTTTTGAATCTTAATATGAGTTGTGTTGCCAGCGCTATCTCTGGGACAAGCAAGAGCGCCGTTCTTTTTTTCTCTATCGCGTCTCTGACCAGTTGGTAATAAATTACGGTTTTTCCGCTGCCCGTAACCCCGTATAATAATGTCACCCCGGGTTGTTCAGGATCTCCTATAAAACCTGTTATTTCTCTATAGGCGCGTGACTGCTCTCCGGTCAGGTCAAAACTGCCCAGCTCCCCGTATTCTCGGTATATGCCAATGGTTTTCTCGCGTTCGGATTTTTTGATCACGCCTTTTTCGATAAGATTTTTAAGCATACTTCTCGAAACTGAAATCTTTTCATATATCTCATTATAAGTGAGCGGAGTATCCAAAAGCCGGTAAACGCTTTTCTGCTTGTCGGTCAGAACGGATATCAGCGCCTGTTCGCCTCGTATATATGCATTTTCAAGATGCGCCGCTTTCGCGTTAGCTATTTTGATGTTGTCGCTGTTGAAATCAGCTTTGAGCCTACTGCTCTTCGGGATTATGACCTTCACCGCGTCGTCATAACTGCAGAGTGTCGTTCTTTTGAGGAAAAATACCAGCTTTTGGATTTCATCGTTCAGCAACGGTTTTTCGCGTTCGGCGTCGATTATTTCTTTCAGATCGTCCCTCGCGCCTGAAACTGCGAGAATTATCCCCATCCTCGGTTTTCCGCTGCCGAACGGGACCAGAACCCTCGCGCCTAATACCGCGTATTTTTTGAGTTTTTCCGGTACTGAATAACTGTATAATCTGTCATATTTAAAAGCGGCGCCGGAAACCGCCACGTCAACGCAACAATCCTCCATATGCCGCCTCCGCAAATTATTCGCAGCAATAAATAAATCTATTCTACGACTCTTATCTTTTCCCTTATTATTTCCTGAATAGCGATATTGACCGGTTTATCAACGAGTTCCACCCTGTCCTCCTGCGCCTTCTCGGCAATATCGCGGGATCTTTTCGCTACCGCTATGACCAGACTGAATATACTATCATTCTTTTCAATGACACTTTGGATATCGCGGTTCTCCATTTTATCTCTCCTTTAAACAACAATACTATATTATCGAATAACCGAATTTCAGTCAACACTTACCGTTCCGGGAAAATTGCTTTTTCCAGTTTTTCCGCACAGCTTTTAACCTCATCGTTTTCGATGATAAGATCGTAATCGGCGGCACTTTGTATCTCTCTCGCGGCAATAACGAGCCTTTCGGAGCGTTCAGCTTCGGATTCAGTATGGCGGAGTTTCAGGCGCTGTTCGAGTTCTTCTATAGATGGCGGGACTATAAAAACCAACAGAGAATCCGGCAGAAGCGCTTTAACCTGCTTCGCTCCGTTTACCTCTATGACAAGTATGACGATTTTATTCTCTTCAAGTTTTAATTCTATTTCCGACCTCGGCGTTCCGTAATAATTTCCGGAATACTCAGCGTATTCCAACATCATTCCGGCGTCAACACGTTTTCGGAACTCCTCTTTTGATATAAAGTAGTAGTGTTTTCCCTCGACTTCATAATCGCGTTTATTTCTCGACGTACAGGATACCGACAAGGATATCTCAGGATTCCTGCGCATGAGTTCCTCGACCACCGTGTCCTTGCCGCAGCCTGACGGACCCGAGACCACCACCAGATTTTTTCCGTTACTCATCGGTTGTACGCTCCGTTTTTTGTGTCCCTTGCGAGTATATAGCCTCCGGCAGCAGCGAGGAAAGGATGATGTGCCCGGAATCAGCTATGATGACGGTCATGGTTTTTCGTCCGAAGCTCGCGTCGACAAGCGACCCTTCTTCGGCAGCGTGACGAACCATCCTTTTGATAGGGGCGGATTCCGGAGACAGCATGGTGACTATCCGTTCTTCCGACACAAAATTCCCAAATCCGATATTCAGTAAATTCATATATTCCAGTCAATCCAATCCGCGCATTATGTCACTATTTTACCCTGAAGAAAAATTTTTTTCAATGTTACGGCGGAGATCAGCGTATAGAGCCTCAGCGTGTGCATCCTATTCTATATTCTGTACCAGTTCTCGGATTTTTTCCAACTCCGCCTTGGCGTCGACCACCTTTCCGGTGATTTCCAGGTCTCCGCTTTTTGAGCCTATGGTGTTTATCTCGCGGTTGAGTTCCTGAATGAGAAAGTCTAACTTTCTTCCCACAGGTTCTCGCAGCGTCATTATCTGCCTGAACTGGGCTATGTGACTTTTAAGCCGGACTATCTCCTCATCGACCGCCGATTTATCTGCGTAAAGCGCGGCTTCCAGCAATATGCGGTTTTCATCTATATCAACCGTTTCCAGTACTGTTTTCATCCGTTGATATAGTTTTTCCCGATATTTCTCAACCATATCCCCGGAGGATTCTTCAATACCTGAAACCAATTTTTCAATTGTCGACAGTTTCTCCAGAATATCATCAGCCATGCGTTTTCCCTCAGTCTCCCGCATAGCGAGAAATCCGGTCAGAGCCCGCCGTACTACCGCCCTGACATCTTCAAATATCCGGGTTTCGTCCATCTCAGCTGACGCGACGATAAATATATCCTGGAACCGGGATAAAGCTGTCGTTCCGGAGTCAAACTCAATATCCAACTCTTCGGACATGCTCCTCAGAGCGTCAACATACCCCCTCGCAATCTCGATATTCGGTTTTATGACAACGTCGGACCGCTCAATATGTTTTATCTGGACCGAAACCTCAACCTTGCCGCGGGATACTTCCTTTTGTACCTCCGGCTTCAGTTTTTCCTCGAGAAACGCAAGATTTCTCGGCAGCCGCAGTGACAGCTCGAGGTATCTGTGATTGAGGGCGCGTATCTCGACCGTTATCTCCAATCCGTTCAGCGTATCAGCCGCCTGACCGTAACCCGTCATGCTCTTCGGCATCAGTTTCCTCTTTTCAAATCTATTGTCGATATAAAGATAGCCTTGTAAAACAGATTCTATAATTTAATAGCTGCTTTTGCAATCATTTTTACTATGATGGTTGCGCCGCGCGGCATCACAACGTCAAAAAACGCGTTGACAAGTATAATGTCTGTATTTATACTATGCTTATCCAACCAAGGGATTTTATTCCGAAAGGAGTTGATTTTAATGTCGGTTATTATGGTGATTTTGACCTGAATTGAATATCGGGTACGAGCGTATGGTATCGCTTTAACTATCTCCGATCCGCGCTTTACCGTCAGAAACAACCTTTCGTGACAATGTTTTTCGCATGATACGATGAAGGTCGTATCATTTTTATTTTCCGCACGGTATATTCCGCGAAGGGATATACCCTAAGTTATTTACATTTATTATGATGGAGAAAAAAATGACAGATATAAAACAATATAAGAATGATAAAAGCGAAAATGCCGAGAATTCCCCGCCATCCGCCCGCGTTACGGCGGTCTACCGGGAGAGGTACGAACTGAATTGTACGCAAAGAAGTTTTTTCGGACAGTTGAAAACCAGTGTTTACTATGCTAAAGAACCGCAGGTATTCCCTACGGTAGGAGACTATGTACTGTATAATGAGGTCGAGGGAGGTGACTGTCAAATAATCGGTACGCTGCCGCGCAAAAGTTTTTTCGCGAGGCTCGACCCCGATCCTTCGGGAGGAAAACAGCAGGCTGTCGCGGCTAATTTCGATTATGTTTTTATCATGACATCGCTCAACCGCGATTTCAGCGTCAGCAGAATCCAGCGTTATCTCGCGCTGGCAAATCAGAGCCGCGCAGTCCCCGTAGTCGTTCTCACCAAAGCGGATCTCGCGGAAGATACAGCAGACGCAGTTTCAGAAATCAAATCTATCGCCGGCGGGGTCGATATAATCCCGGTCAGCGTGATAAGCAAAATAGGTTTTGACTCTCTCTTAAAATATCTCATTCCGGGTAAAACCGTGGTGTTTCTCGGCATGTCCGGCGTCGGAAAATCGTCGCTCTTGAACTCATTGATGGGACAGGACGTCATGACCGTCAGCGCTATACGCGAGGATGACAGCCGCGGCCGCCATACCACCACCCATCGCCAGCTGTTTTCATTGCCCTCAGGCGCTATGGTCATCGATACCCCGGGAATGAGGAGCATAGGGATGTGGAACGCGGATAGCGGTTTAAGTAAAACATTCTCGGATGTAGAGGCGCTGTTAGAAAAATGCCGTTTCTCCGATTGCAGCCATACCAGCGAACCGGGGTGTGCGATAAAAGCCGCCGTCGATAACGGCGAACTATCCGCTTCACGTTTGGATGATTACCTGTCTCTAAAGCGCGAATCCGCTTATTCTGAAAACAGAGCTGCTTTTCTTCGCATGAAACAGGCTAAAAATAAATCACTGGCCGTTAAAATCAAAAAGTTGAAAAATGATGAAAAGTTCAGGTATTAGCGCAATCCCTGTATAAAGTAAACCCCCCGTTTCCCCGGCGGGTTTACAGTCTTCAGGTCTTCGTCTGCTCGCCGGCGCCGCAGCCGCGGCAGGCGAAAAATTCTTCGATCCCGGCGGCTCCGCTTTTAAAAATCCCGAGCCTGTCCGTATAATCGATAAGCTCAGCTTCCTCTCCGGCGACGCGTATGAATTTCATCCCGGCTTTTTCGGCATGACCTGCCGCCGCCCCCGCCAACGCGTCGGCAAGAGAGGGATCGGACGGGTCGGTGAACAATCGAATCAGTTCTATTTCCGGTCTCTTCAATCTGAACGCGCAGTATCCTTTCATCACTTCGTTTTCATAGGCGCAAAAAGCTTTTATTTCCTCTGCCGGAACAGAAAGTTTCACTTCTTTTTTCCATTCTTCAAGAAGCATCAATTTAACCATTCTGTTTTTTTTCCGTTCTTTTACAAGCGCCTCTCAACGCCATAATTTCCTGCTTTGTAAGCTCGCGATATTTACCGCTCGGCAGGTTTCCCAGTCTCAGCGGCCCTACCGAGGTCCTCTTGAGCCTTATGACCTCAAGTCCCACCGCATCGCACATTCTGCGTATCTCCCGGTTTTTCCCTTCCTTTAAGGTTATCTCAAACACGGTCCTCTCTTTTTCTCCTCCGGTTACCCTGACGGACGCCGGAGCGCTTGTCCCGTCTTCGAGCTCTACGCCGGACGCGAGGAGCGCGAGCTGCGCTTCATCCGCCGCAGGTTTTACCGAAACCCTGTAGCTCTTGGATACCCCGGATGACGGGTGGGATATCAGATTGGCTAAATCCCCGTCATTGGTCATGATAAGCAGCCCTTCCGAGTCCTTGTCCAACCGCCCCACCGGAAAAACCCGGATGTCGACCTTTTCCATAAGCATCCGTACATTTTTCTTCGCATGCTTGTCCTCAAGAGTTGTAATAAAACCGCGCGGTTTGTTGAGCATAAAATAAACATTTTTGATATCGCGGGAAAACCAAACCCTCTCTCCACCTACCGAAACTACGTCCTTTTTGGGGTCCATGAGATCTCCGAGCGAGACAGGGTGACCGTTGAGCCTTACCTTTCCTTTCCTGATAAGTTCTTCAGCGGCGCGTCTGGAGCAATACCCCTGTTGGGATAACGCTTTTTGTATCCTTATTTCCATAAATCACTCTTAGCTTATCGATAAAAAGAGCGGTAAGCCCCGCCCTTTGTCAGTTTTAATCGTCTTTATCCTTTTCGTCATTCTTTTTAGCGAACAGATCTTTTATCTTCCCTATCAGCTCCGGCGCGGATCTTATGAGATTGTCGGTGACAGACCCTTTGGAATCCACGATCTGAAGAAGCTTGACCCCTTTGGGCTCGTTGAGCAAAACGGCAATAGGGGTAACGGTCACCCCGCCGCCGGTTCCGACGCCGAACTTGTCCTTCTGCGGTTTCCCGAAATCGCTGCCGCCCCCCGCGAAACCTATGGTAACCTTGCTTATTGGAACCGCCGTTCTGCCATCCCCCAGAGAGACCGGCGTTCCGACAATGGTATCGCTCGCGGACATCTCCTTGATTTTTTCCATCGCGGCCTCAAGGATGCCGCCTACAGTATTATCATTCGCCATAAATTCAGCCTTTCCTTTCGACCGTCGTTCTTTCGTTCGCCTGCGTTTCCGTATCAACATCGCTGTTTTTCAGTTTTATATATCTGAAAAGGAACACCAGAGAAGCTGTTACTATTATAACCGGAAACACCGTGATTTTACAACCGAATTCCGCTTTTTTCCCTCTCATTCCCGAAAAATCGGGAACTACCCTGACACTTTTATACCTTATCTTGAAAACACCTTCCAACGCCTCCGCGAGAATCCCGATAGCCGACCATATCCTTCCCGTCGTCAGCCCGATCTTAGACGCATCGCCGCCGCTTACCGGGATACATATCTTAACGGCATGTATCCTGATGCTTCTAAATACGGTCTTAAGCAGCTTTTTGGCGGGGGGTATCAGCAGACGGATAAAGCTGAAACTTATCTTCTTTTTTTCCTTTGCCGTGTCTTTCTTTTTTTCTTTCGGCTCCCCGGTAGTTTTTAGTTTGCGGTCTCTTTGCTTTTTTGTCTTACGCTTAGGTTTCATCGGGAAAATCCTGAATTTCAGAAAAAATATCCTCAGTGATGCCGAAAATCCCCCTTCGGAATAAGCTATCTTTAAAGTCACCGGCAGAGACAACACTAACAGCAACACGCCTATCAGCGTCGCCAGCGTTATCCCTGTCACCTTTAAAGCTGCCATCAGAAACGTCAATTCAACCTCCGCCGGTAAACCTCATTGTTCTTCTTTCGCGGCTATGGATTGTTCTGAGAATTCTATCTGTTCCTCCCCGGTAGGCGGGAGATCCGAAATCGAGCTCATCCCGAAGGAGCGGAGAAACCCATCGGTGGTTCGGAAACTTATCGGACGCCCCGGCAGGTCCAGCCTCCCGGCTTCGGTTATGAGTCCTCTCGACAGCAGACTGGTCACAGAGGAGGAACTGTCCACCCCCCGGATCTGATCTATGAAAGAACGGGAAACCGGTTGATTGTATGCGATTATGGCTAAAGTCTCCATAGCCGCCTGTGACAGTGGCAGGTTGCGCCGCGTATCCAAGGCGTTCTGGACGAATTCGGTATACATCGGCCGCGTCGCCAGCTGAAAACGGTCCTCCATCCTCAGAACGCATATGCCGGACAACCTTGAGTCGAGTTCCTCCTCGATTTCCCTCAAAATATCCGCTACGGCGCCATCATCGAGTCCGGTGACCTCCGATATCCTGTCGGCGGAAACCGGCTCTCCCATCGCGAACAGTATCGCCTCAACAGCGCCTCTGGCGTTTTCTTTATCCATTTTCCCCTCCGGTATCGGCCGCCGGCTTTACCGCGCTCATGCTGTTTCTTATCTCACCGTTTCTCATGACCTTGAGACGTTTGGCGTTCATAAGTTCCAGCAGACCGAGAAATGTCGCCACCGATTCGCTCCTTGATTTTATTGAGCTGAACAACTCTTTTATATTTGATATCGCTCCTTTTCTCAGGTTTCTCAGTATATATATCACCCTTGAGGAAACCGATACCCCGGTGGAAACGACTATCTCTTCAAATTTTTCGATTTCGACCGCGGATCTTCTGGCAGAGCGGCCCATAAGCAGCATAAACGCGTCGAGAAGTTCGCTTTTTTTATGAATGATATCATATTTTTCCGGCAGCTTTACCACCGCAGGCTCGCGTACCGCGAAATAGATCCCCTCCTGCATGCAACGCAGTTTTTCCGCAGCGATTTTACACAGTTGATATTCAATGAGCTGCCCGACAAGCTCCCTTCGAAGTTCGTCCGCTTCCTCCTGCCTCGGCAGCAGCACGATAGACTTCATATATACCAAACGCGCCGCCATCTCTATGAACTCACTCGCCGGGTCGAGCTCATCAGGGCCGACATTTCCTATAAATTCGAGATACTGGTCTATGATGAGCGACAGTCTGACCTCAGTCAGCGTCATCCTGTGCCGCTCTACCAGATGCAGCAGAAGATCGAGAGGTCCCTCGAAATTCTCTACCTTAAAACTTACCTGTTCCATCAATCCTCACAAAATCGCCGTCGCAGACGGCGCGAGTATAAGACGCATAACAACGTCGATGAACCGCGTTGCCGTGTCAAGAAAAACCAGGACCGAGCTCTGCATCGCCGCGAGCGGACGGTTCAACACTCCTGTCCAAATCAGCGCGAAAAGGATGAACATTATATATCGCTCTGCTTTCATCACCTCGAAGTACATCCTCTCGGGTAAAAATATCAAAAATATCCGCGACCCGTCCAGCGGAGGTACCGGCAGCATATTGAAAACCATCAGGACGATATTTATAAGCACAGAATAATCACAAAGCAGCCTCATGGTGTCGATGACCGCTGACGGGGAGGTAAAAGCATAGAGATAATAAAGTATTTTTGAGATTATCATGAAAAAAAACGCCAGCAGAAAATTCGCGAGCGGTCCCGCAATAGACGACATCGCCATACCGGCTTTCCGGTTTGTGTAATATCTTGAGTCGACCGGCACCGGTTTAGCCCATCCGAACCCCAACAGCAACAGACACATGGTTCCCATAACGTCGAAATGTTTCATCGGATTTAAAGAAATACGCCCGAGATTTTTCGCGGTGGGATCGCCTAACATGGACGAGACCCAGGCGTGGGCGGATTCATGGATAGGTATGGCGGTAATCATGGCGAAAATACGCGCCGCGTACATCAGCGCCGTATTCCCCCCCGACAAAAACCCTCTCAGCATAAACCCGAACCCCGATTCCCTTCTGCTTCCCGTGTCTGTTTACTGCATTATTATAGCAATAGTTGATTACCGGTTCAAGCGAATTACGCCTCGCCGTCACTTTATTATTTCCTGAATATCACGCGAAAAAAACCGAACTGCGGTACTTCGCGTTGAAAGTGCGGTTTTGATGTGATATATTATTGCATATTCATCTTCGCAAGGAGAATAGCCATGCAGTATATCACAGATCCGAAATCCGGTAATGAATTGTCGATACTCGGGTTCGGATGTATGCGGTTCCCGCGCGACAAAACAAAAACCGAGCAGTTGATTTTAACCGCAGTCGACGCCGGGGTTAACTATTTTGACACGGCGTATATTTATCCGGGCAGCGAAACGACTCTCGGGGAAATAATATATAAAAATGGTCTGCGGGAAAAAATCCGTCTCGCGACAAAACTGCCATACAGAAAATGCGCGGTTACCGATGACTTTGAAAAGTTTTTTCAAAAGCAGACAGAACGGTTGAAAACAGATTTTATCGACTATTATCTCATACACGGCATTACCGAACTCGATGAATGGCGCCGGCTTTGCGAAATGGGTATTGAAGGTTGGATTTCCGGGAAAAAGAAAAGCGGACAGGTACGGCAGATAGGGTTTTCTTTCCACGGAGCGCAGAATGAGTTTTTGTCCATTCTTGACGCCTATGACTGGGATTTTTGTCAGATACAGTACAACTATATGGACGAAAACTACCAGGCGGGAAAAGCGGGTCTGCAAAAGGCAAATCAAAAGGGTATCCCGGTCATCATTATGGAGCCGCTGCTTGGCGGGAAACTGGCTTCGGGTCTTCCCCGTAAGGCAGAGCGGCTGTTCCGCGAAGCCGATCAAAACAGCACCCCAGCGTCATTCGCGTTCCGCTGGCTGTGGAACCAGCCTGAGGTCACCGTAGTGCTGTCCGGGATGAACAGCGCTTCGCAACTTGAAGAAAACCTTAAAACCGCGTCAGACGCGAAACCCGGAATGCTGTCATATGCTCAATCCGCGGTATTCGGACCGGTTTTAGACGCGTTCAAGGAATCGTATAAGGTCCCTTGCACCGGCTGCAACTACTGTATGCCCTGCACAAACGGGGTAAATATCCCGGGTTGTTTCTCGGCGTACAACACGAGTTACGCTATGGGCTTCATTCAGGGGTTCATACAATACCTTACAAGTACCGGTTCAAATCGTCGTAAAAAGCACAATAGGGCAGGCAACTGTGTTGGCTGCGGTGTGTGCGAAAAAAGCTGTCCCCAAAAAATCCGTATATCAAAATCTCTAACCGATGTAAAAAAAAGGATGGAACCGTTCTGGTTCGGCGCCGTAATTAAAATCCTGCAAAAATTTACATAATGCTTGCTTTTTGAATATCTTTCTGATATAGTTTGGCTTGTGCCTTTTTAAGGTTGTTATTTTAAGTTTCTCCTGCCGGAAAAAGAGGTGTTATATATGGCAAAGTGTGAATACTGCGGAAAGGGCGTATCCTTCGGGATAAAGTTGTCCCATTCGCACCGACGTTCGAACCGAACTTTTAAACCCAACGTAAAGCGCGTAAAATCCATTGTTGACGGTTCCCCGAAACATGTCTACGCCTGCACGAGATGTCTGCGCTCCGGTAAGGTTACACGGGCAGTGTCTTAGTCAGTAATTCGAAAGTTTATTCACGTAAGTATAAGCCGCTCATCGGGCGGTTTATTGTTTTTGCCGCTTTTTGCCGTCGTTCCGCTTGACCTTGAGCTTGCCTTCCTGTCCGGCGCGAAGCCGTCTGATATTATCCCGATGGGTATAAAAAATGAGCGAAGAGGCGACGGCGAAGAAAACAGATGATATAGCCCAGGGCTGCCCGGAAATGACACATATCACCGCGTTCGCGGCAGGCAGAACCACCGCCGTGGCAAGCGCGGCGACAGAAGTTATCCTGACCGCGCCGAAAACCCCGGAGTAGATGACCGCCAGCACCAGGAAGAGCCTCCAGTTGAGGATAATAATTATCCCCGCCATGGTCATGACTCCTTTTCCCCCACGGTATTTGAAGAAGACAGGGCGAAGGTGACCTATAAGCACAAACAGCGCGGCGAGACAACCGCCGGAGTACCGGTTGAACCCGGCAGCTTCAAACAGCCAGTAGCCGATGTATACCGCCAGCGTTCCTTTGAGAAAGTCAAATATCCCGGTAAGCGCTCCGGGAACCGCTCCCGCCGAACGCAGAACATTCGTCGTTCCCGCGTTGCCGCTTCCGAGCTTTCTTATATCCTTACCGGTAAAGAGCTTGGTGAAAATAATTGCGAAGCACAGCGACCCCAAAAGATAGCTCGCGGCGGCGACCCCGGTCAAAGCGAAAACCTTACCCCAAATTGAAGCCTCTCCGGCAGGCGCTATCGTCTGTATGACCCATCCACGTAAAAAGCTACGCATATTTCGAACTCCTCTCCCTGATTATCATCCTGACGGGGGTTCCCTCGAGGCCGAAGGTCTCTCTTATCTGATTTTCAATATATCGCTGATAGGAAAAATGAAAAAGTTCGGCTTTGTTGACAAATATAACAAATGTCGGAGGACGAGTGGATGGTTGGGTGATATAAAACAGTTTTAACCGCCGCCCTTTATCGGACGGAGGTTCCACCCTAGCCGTAGCCCTCGCCAGTACCTCATTGAGCATCCCAGTAGCGAGCCTGGTTGAATTCTGTTCGTTGACAAAGTTAATCAGCTCAAACAATCTGTCAACGCGCTGTCCCGTAGCCGCGGAGATGAAAATTATCGGAGCATAGGACATAAATGAAAAGTCTTTCATATATTTTTTACGAAGGGTATCCATGGTTTTGGAATTCTTTTCTATCAAATCCCACTTATTGACCGCTATGATACATCCCTTTCCGTTTTCGTGCGCGAAACCCGCGACCTTGCTGTCCTGTTCGGTGAAGCCTTCAGTCGCATCTATCATGACCACGCAAACGTCCGCTCTCTCCACCGCCGAGAGCGCCCTGAGCACGCTGTACCGCTCTATTCCCTCGCTGACCTTTCCTTTTCTCCTCATTCCCGCCGTGTCAATAAAGAGAAAACTCCCGGATCCATTTTTGATTTCGGCATCGACGGCGTCCCTCGTCGTTCCGGCGGTTTCGGATACTATCATCCTGTTTTCATTCAATATTGTGTTAATGAGCGTCGACTTGCCGGCGTTGGGGCGTCCTATCACCGCGACCTTAATAAGGTCATCCCGTTCAACTTCAGAGAACCTCCCGATACTCGAAATGACCGCGTCGAGCAGGTCCCCTGTCCCGTGTCCGTGCAGTGAGGAAACGGCAACCGGTGTTCCCAGCGCGAGGGAAAAGAAGTCGTAGAACTCAAGCGGGACCTCCCCCACAGAATCCGCCTTGTTTACCGCAAGTATGACGGGTTTGCCGCTGCGGGTCAGGAATCCGGCGAGTTCAACATCCGCCGCCGTCACCCCGGCCTTCAAGTCGGCGACCATAATGACCGCCTCGGATTGCTCTATTGCTATCTTCGCCTGTTCGGTTATATGCGTGTTTATCCCTTCGGCGGCGTCTATTTCAAACCCGCCCGTATCCACCAGCGTAAACCTGTACCCGCTCCATTCGGCGTCGCCGAAAATCCTGTCGCGCGTCACCCCCGGCGTATCGTCCACTATCGATCGTCTTTCCCCGATAATTTTATTAAAAAGCGTCGATTTCCCGACGTTAGGTCTGCCGACTATCGCCACCAACGGTTTGGTCATGGCTATTATCCTTTCATCCGCGCCCGGCATCTATCTCTTCAGCGCGTCAAACAATTCATATCCGTCGGAAATAACCTTTACCCTTCTATTATAACACACCGAAATATCCTTAACCGATACCCCGTCGAGAAACAGGTCTCCCTCCGAACGCAGCATATTTTTAGATATGAGCATCACCTCGCCTTCCAGCGAGAGGGGACTCACCTGTTTGATAATATCCCCGCCGGTCAGCAGTCCCGCGACGTTGATGTTTCCGCCAAAGAATTCGTTGTCCACGGCATGCGTCGCGGCTTTAATCGCCGGAAACTTTTTCTTTGCCTTCTCGATGAGCGAAATCATCCAACCCTCCGCCGCCTTTCCGGTTATAATATCCGCCGGAACGGTTTTGAGACGTGAACAGCTGCCGAGAGCTCCGAGAAACTCCGACTCAAACAACGTCAGCATACCGACGCCGTTTTCAAGCTGCGGAAATTGATCGTAGAACTCTATATCAGGCAACCGTCTTCCGGTGAGGACATACCACTCGTCGGCCGGGTAGGTAAACCCTTTCCCATTCGTTTCGCGAAACTTTTTCCCGAAAGCCTCAATCCGATCGAGTATCGCGGCGGCGCTTTTTTCATCATACACCTCAAGTTTCGCAAGCCCCTCGCGATGAGAGGTCAGCCCCACGGGCACCACCGAAACGCTCCCGAGCGCCGGAAAAAATTCCGCGAGATCCCTCAGCGTTCGGTCAAGCGCGGCGCCATCGTTTATCCCCCTGCACAGTACTATCTGGCAGTTGACCTCTATATTCGCCCCGACGAAACGTCTGATATATTTAAGCGACTCTCCCGCGCGTTTGTTCCCCATCATATAACACCTAAGCTCGGGATCGGTAGTGTGGACCGAAATATTGACAGGGGATAATCGCATACTGATTATACGCTGAACCAACCGCTCGGAGAGGTTTGTCATAGACAGGTAGTTGCCGAACAGGAAGGATAATCTCTCGTCATCATCCTTGAAATACAGATTCTCTCTCATGCCCGAAGGCAGTTGGTCCACAAAACAAAAGATGCATTTATTGCCGCAGCGGCGCCTCTCATCCATAAGAAAATCATTGAATATCAATCCGGGGTCGCTTGTTTCCTCCTCAAAGCTTATGTTAAACTCCTCGGTTTCGTTGTTTCCCCGGGATATCAGCAGTGTCATCCCGCCATCGGCCGAATAAAACCCGTAGTCGAAGACGTCGCTGATTTCATTTCCGTCTATCTCGAGCAAAATGTCCCCGGGCTTTATACCGAGCTTTTCGGCTGCGGAACCTTTTATTATCCCATTTATCACAACAGCCATAACATCCCTATACAAAAAATGAAAAGGAGGGGTGTTCCCCTCCCTGTTGATAAATCGTCTGCCGCGGCGCGTGTTTAAGGCAGTCGCAATGACAGGAAATAAGTGATAAAAACCAATCTGTCGTCAAGCTTCTTTCTTAATTACTTCCCTGTTTTTATAGAACCCGCAGCTGCCGCATACGCGGTGGGGGACCATGAGTTCGCCGCAATGCGAACACCTCGCTAAGGCCTGCTCCGGTGCTTTCCAAACCGAAGCGCGTCTTTTATCGCGTCTTGCTTTTGAAACTTTTCCTTTCGGTACTGCCATCTCCGGCACCTCCTGCCGCGGATATCACCGCGTATTTCGGGACAACGCCGCATCTGGCAAACTCCCGTTAAATTCACAATTTAAGATTATATCACAAGAAAACGGTATGTCAACCACAAAATCCGGGTCTCCGGATCATTCCTCCGGGCGCTCGTCGGATTTAAGCGGTAACTGGTCGACCGAAGTTATATGCCGCTGCGCCTTGCCGTAGACATTTTCCGCTTTGCAGACTATCTTGCTCAGGCGCACGCGGGTCTTTTTATACTGCTCTTCAAAAACCACCGGCGGAGGGGTACGGCCGTTGCAGGCGCAGAGTACCTCCCACGCCTTTTTATACTCTTCGCTGTTGGCGTCGATAAAGGACATCTCGCCGAAAGCCATCACCGAACGGTAGTCGTGCCCCGACTTGTCGTAGCTGTTATAGATATGATCGAGAAACTGACAGGTCATGGCGCAGACCTTCGGGTTCTTTTCGATAAGATCGTTTTTGTGACCCTCCGGTCCGTGATGGAAATAGAGTACCAGGTCGTCCTCAAACTCATAGCCGAAGTTCAGCGGCACGACATAGGGGTACTCCTCGTCAAAAAACGCCACGCTCATTACATCGCACATATCGAGTATCGCTTTCAGGATCTCTCTGTCGCGGATCTCCCTGTCCGCCTTTCTCATCTTTCTCATTATCTCCTCCGTTTTCTATACATATTTTTTCAAAGAATCGGGAATTTTCCCGGGTTCCTCCGACACCGTAAAGACCATCTTCACATCCTTACACAATTCCTCAAACCGCGCCACGAGTTTCTCAAACCCCTCCATATCGCGGTTTCCGACGCGCAGTATCCCGTCGATATATACCTCCATAATATCATAGTTCCCCGCCAAAACCCCGGCGACAAACCCGTAGAACTGTTCATATCCGTTTATGTGATATTCATCCACGTCGATGAGGCGAACGGTGTGCTTGATATCATAAATAAGGCTCATGTTCTTTTCGATACAGACTATATTTCCGGTAGTCTCGCCCGCGGCTCTATTTATCATATCTATCATGGTCTTGGTCTTGCCGGTACCCTTCGCCCCGACGATAAATTCAATCATTCTTCAATACCTCCTGTTTTTGTTGTTGACGGCAATATGCCGAATATCTATTTCAACTTTTTTCTCAACTGCTCGCCCGCCTGCTCATACCCCGGCTTGTTAAGCAGCGCGAACATATTCAATTTATAGCTCTCCACCCCGGGCTGGTCGAATGGGTTTATGCCAAGCAGCGCCCCCGAAACCGCGCATGCTTTCATAAAGAAATATATCAGTTCCCCGACGTTGAACTCATCAATTTCGTCCGCCTCTATTAGCAGATTCGGGACCTGTCCCTCAGAGTGCGCCAGCAAAACCCCGTCAGACGCCTGTCGATTTATATAGGACATCGGCAGCGACGCGACATAATTGAGCCCGTCAAAGTTGTCCTCATCGGTGTCTATTTCAAGCTCCGAAGCCGGTTTTTTGAACCTGACCACCGTCTCAAAGAGTATCCTTTTGCCCTCCTGGACATACTGGCCCATGGAATGAAGGTCGGTAGAGTATATGAGAGAGGCGGGGAAAATCCCCTTGTTCTCCTTTCCCTCGCTCTCCCCGAAAAGCTGTTTATACCATTCCCCGAACATATAAAACGCCGGCTCGAAACATCCGCAGAGCTCTATGGTTTTGCCCTTCTCCCCGAGAATATACCGGGAAGCGGCGTAGGCGTAACAATCGTTCTGTTCCGTATCCGGGCAGTCAAAGCGCGTCATGGCGCTTGCCGCGCCCGCCATCAGCTTATCTATATCGAATCCCGCGGCGGCTATAGGCAGCAGACCCACCGCTGTGAGCACCGAATATCTCCCGCCAATATCGTCCGGGATGACAAAACTCTCGTATCCTTCGATGTCCGACAGGTGCTTCAAAGCACCCCTCTCCTTGTCGGTGGTCACAAATATGCGCTTGGCGGCTTCTTCTTTTCCGTAACGCTCCTCCATCATAGACTTGAATATCCTGAAAGCAAGCGCCGGTTCCAGCGTCGTACCGGATTTGGACACCACATTCACCGAAACCCGTTTTCCCTCGCAGAGCTTCAGGATATTATTGAGATTATCTGGTGAGATGCTGTTGCCCGCGTAGTATACCTTAATCGGCGAGAGTTCGTTGAAATACTGCGAACCCAGCAGTTCTATGACGGCGCGGGCGCCGAGATAACTGCCGCCTATCCCTATTACCACAAGCACGTCACTCGTCTCTCTAATGCGTTTCGCCGCGTCTTTTATCCTCGCGAACTCCTCTTTGTCGTACTCCTCCGGCAGTTTGAGCCAGCCGAGATAATCTCCCCCCCTCGCGGTACCTTCGTTCAGCGCGAGATGCGCGGTCTTTACCCTGTCTTCGAGCGCCCGATATTCGTCGCCACCGATAAAATCCATGAGATACGCCCTGTTAAATCTAACAGACATTACCCACCCTCTCTTTCAAAAAATCGCCCTGTTGTTGTATACTAAATATATCCTATAGCCGCCGGCAGCGTCAAGCAGACCGGCGTCCAAAATTGCGGAAGGTTTTTTAGCGAAAAACACATACCATATAATTTACCGGGGGAAACCGATGACGGTTTGTTTTCATACATTCGGATGCAAGTCCAACTTCTGCGAGACCGAACAGCTGGCGGCAAGACTTGCTTTCCATGGGTTTCGCGTCTCGGACGACATCACAAAGGCGGATGTCGTCGTCGTCAACTCCTGCACCGTTACCTCCGAGAGCGACAGGAAGGCGAGAGCATTTGTCCGCCGCGCCAAACGGTTGAACCCCGGCGTCGTGACGGTATTGACCGGCTGTTATGCCCGGGCGTATCCGGACAAGGCCGCCGCCTTTTCCGAAGCGGACGTCGTTATCGGCAGCGCAGCGGCAGGAGAGCTGCACGGAGTCCTCAAGGATTTTTTGCTGACTCGCGAACGGGTTGTTATAAAGCCTTCGTCGGACAAGACCGGGATTTTTGCTCATACCCCGGTGAGCGGTCTTAAAGGGCACACCAGAGCGTTTCTGAAAATTCAGGACGGGTGCGACAGATTTTGTTTCTACTGCGCCGTTCCTCTGGCGAGAGGCGTCCCGCGCTCGCTCGAGTTAAAAATGATAAAGGAGCAGGCGGAGATATTTGCCGAAAACGGCTAC
>Ga0082212_10004075_pt1 | contig 20463 bp, 19 predicted proteins | sample TergutNt197P3_FD_71548 | JGI IMG/M metagenome (GOLD analysis project Ga0082212, IMG submission 71548) | Neocapritermes taracua P3 segment gut microbial communities from Petit-Saut dam, French Guiana - Nt197 P3 | ecosystem: Host-associated > Arthropoda: Insects > Digestive system > Gut ... | reverse complement strand
AGCCACCGCCCAGTGCATCGATCAGCAGGGCTGGCTCCATTCCGGCGATGTGGGGGTAAAAGACGAGAGGGGCTTTTTCCGCGTCACCGGCCGCATCAAGGACATGATCATCCGGGGCGGCGAGAACGTATATCCCAAGGAAATAGAGGACTTCCTGTACACCATGCCCGGCGTAAAGGACGCGCAGGTGGTGGGCATCCCCAGCAAGCGGTACGGCGAGGAAGTCGGCGCGTTTATCATTCTGCAGCCAGAGGTAACCATAAATGAGGAAGACGTCCGCGACTTTTGCCGGGGCAAGATCAGCCGCTTCAAGATTCCCCGGCACGTGTTCTTTGTTGACAGCTACCCGTTAACCTCTTCAGGCAAAATCCAAAAATACCTGCTGCGCGAGCAAGGCGCGAAAATGGCCGCGGAACAGGCACCACATTAATTTTATGTGAAGGATACATACCCCGCCACCCTGGGCTAGATGACCCATAGTTTCTCGGTTAAAGCCCCGGCGGGGCGGGCGCGCGGGGGCGGCGAAAATTTCTGGGCCTCCCCGCCGTAGGAGACAAGCGAATAGAATCAAAAACTAGGGGAAAGAAAAAGCCTGACCACTGATAAGCTGATACTGGGATAGATACTCTAAGCAAGAAGCATCAGGGGTCAGGTGGCTCCGTAGGCGGACTCCCCCAGATTTCGCCGCCCCCGCGCGCCCGCCCCGCCGGGGTTCATGCAAAAAAACTGTGGGGCAAGTTTATCCGCTTGCGGCAAGGTTGATTTTTTCGGCGGGGCATTGTACTATAGCCTTGCCCTGCCAGGAACCGTGCGAGCGGGCGCCGCCCAACCCTGCCAGGTCCGGAAGGAAGCAACAGTAAGCGGAAGCACGCTGCGCCGCGGAGCTCCTGGCGGGCACTTTTTGAGATTTGCAGTGTTACTGCCCACTTGACGTGTTTTGGTTTTTTGGGTATGGTAAGCATGTATCGCGGGAATAGCTCAGTGGTAGAGCGCGACCTTGCCAAGGTCGATGTCGCGGGTCCGACTCCCGTTTCCCGCTGTTTATATAAACGGCGTATTAGAGCTTCTTGCTTAAAAAGTTTCTTGGGTAGCGTGTAATGGCGGGAGTCGGACATACAATCCTTTCCTATCGACACGCGACCCGAAGGGGCGCATGGAGCGGGTCCGACTCCCGTTTCCCGCTGTTTATATAAACGGCGTATTAAAGCTTCTTGTTTAAAAAGTTTCTTGGGTAGCGTGTAATGGCGGGAGTCGGACATACAATCCTTTCCTATCGACACGCGACCCGAGGGGGCGCATGGAGCGGGTCCGACTCCCGTTTCCCGCTGAGTATCTGCATAGTGCCAAGCCATGGGCTTGGTATTGCCCTGCGTTTTCAGGCGGCCTTTCATTTTTCTTCGGAATACTGCTGGCGGGCGTATTCTACTGATTCTGTTAAAACGACGGTCAGGTCACGGGCCAGCTTGTTAACCACATCCTTCAGATCGCCGGACACCGAGTTTTCGGGTTTGAATAGCTCGTAGACCTCGATGTCCAGGGCGGCTGCTAGCTTAACCAGAGTTAAAGGGGAAACCCAGCCTTTCCGGGTTTCAATGTCGGACAGGAAGTTAGTCGAAAGGCCCAGTTTTTCAGCAAGTTTTGCCTGTGACCAGCCACGGCGGCTGCGGAACCGTTTGATATTGACGCTTAAAAGGCCGCGCAGCTCGTTATCTTCCATGCCATTAACCTCTTTGCCATTCCGCCTGATACCGATTATACCGGTAGTGTGCAAAATGATTGGCAAACAAGCAAACAATCAATAAAGTTATTGAAAAATCGTTAATAATATGAGTAAATAGTGATAAGCCAAGGTCGCTCATAGGGAGACCCGGAATATACCGGAATGTGGTATAAGGAAGCTATGATAGACGACAAATTAATAAAAAAACTGAAAACATACATACGCAAAAATTACGTACTAACCGAAGAGTCCGCGCCGGAAGTGGCTCCGGTTAATGTCCGTGGGCGCGAATCTTTCCGGCGAGAAGACCCTTTTGGAAAATTCGCACACCAGGCTCACAGACCTTCAAGGCGTTCTTTTGAGGACTTTGCGGACGTTCTGTCCGGGTTCATCCGGAAAGAAAAGAAACTGGAGACATTCTCTGTCATGCTGGAACGCCTTCGGAAAGAACGTGAGTTAACTCCGGCACAGCTATACAACGGGGCTTGGATAAAAAAGCAGCTTTACTCGAAAATCATGGGGGAGCGGAACTACCACCCTGCAAAAAGTACGGCTATCGCTTTCGGTTTTTCCCTCAAACTGGACCAGGATACCATGGACGAACTGCTGGAAACCGCAGGATACCGGTTCAGCAAAAGCTCGATTACCGACCTGGTTGTCCTTTTCTGCCTGGATCAGGGGCTGTACGACCTTCATGACATTAACGCCCTGCTGCTTTCGGCAGATCAGAAAGTCCTTTGTCGGGAATAGTCGGGAATTTCGACCGAATTTCCATATTTTTGGTGTTTCCATTAACCATCTTTTTCTTGACAGATTAACCCGTTAATAGCATTATTTAATAATCACCATAACCGGTTAAAGGTAGCCTAAAAGGAGACCACCCGTGAGCAAAGACGTGGTAAAAAGAACCATCTTTAGTTTACGGAGGACAGATATGGGATTATTGAAAGCCCTGGAAGAGGTGTTTGATTTCGACGGGCCGATGGGCGAGGTGGCGGCCACAATCGTCGACGGCATATTCGAATGCGGTCACAGCATTGCGGATAGCCTTGACGATTTTGCCGTGAAGCTCGGCGAACTCGAAACGGAGCTTGCCGGCGAAGACGGTGAGGAATCGTGCTGGGCTATTGACCGGCTTGCGCCGGAATGGGAGGAAACCCCGAAAATGACAGCCCTGAGGGACGCTGTAGATTCGATTGTGGGCTTCTGCGATAACGCGGCGGACTGGCTTAATACTGCGGCGTTGGACTTAACGGCAAGGTCCATGGATGATTAAACAAAGCGGCGGATGCCGCGCCCGGCGGCACCGCGCTTTCTGCTGGAGGAGAAACATGCTGTGAATACGGAAAAAGAAACAGGCGGCTTCGCAGGTCATATAGTCAGGCATAGGGAGCCCCGGCCGGGCGAGCCTGTAATGTATACCTGTAAGAATTGCGGTGAGCTCTTTTCGGCCCGGATACCGCTGTTTTTTGATTTAGGCGTAAAAAAATGCCCTAAATGCGGGAAGTTCAAAGCTGTTAGAGATGATAGGTGGATGTATTAGCCGCCGCATTGAGGGTTTTGGGAAAAGCCGGTATAGGAGAACAGGTTATTGTTATGAAGAATGAAACAGATAGTATCGGAGGTCAGGTAAGAAGCTTCATAACACCGCGCCCCGGTGAAGATGTAGTGTATATCTGTAAGGAATGCGGCGAAAGATTCCTGTCCAAGATACCGCTGCTCTTTAATAAAGGCGTAAAAAAGTGCCCTAAATGCGGGAAGTTCAAGGCTGTCATGGATGACAGAATTCGTTATTGATTTTAAAAAAAAGGGGATGCGGCCTTATGCCCATAATTGACGAAAAATTGCAAGTCTGTACCTCGTTTCTGGCTGACGTGTGTGAAGGCTTCACCGAAATAGATAGGGTGTTTGAGCGCCTGCACGCGAAAGTCGGGCAAATAACGGAAACATACGGCGGTTTTGCCGAAGACGAAGATGCCGGCGAATCAGCCAACGCCCAACTTTCGCAGATGCGTATTTTACTCAGGGATTATGTCGGCTTTATGAACAATTTCGCCGTTTCCGTAGGCTCTTTACGGGATGACCTTGAGCAAAAGATTGAATTCAGTCATGCTATGATTGAGGCGATTGAGGCCGGGGGGTGAGGGTGGCGAGGGGAGAAAATGGTTTATTGATTAATTTCTTCTGGTGGAATACAATTAAACAGTAAAGGGGGCAAAGATGAGCAAGCAAATTTCGAAAAAGCAATATAATGAGATATTGCAGGAGATCAATACTATAGGGAAAAATTATAATTTGGAGGGTGTATCCAAGGAAGCGGATAATTACCTTACAGAGATTTCAAATTTTTCAATCAAGTTGCTCTTTGTCGGTCGAACAAAAGCCGGAAAGAGTTCGTTCATTAACTCGCTCCTCGGACGCGGCGAATTTCTTAAGGAAGAACAAGCGCCGGAGACATCCATTGCAACCGAGATTGTTTACGATCAGGACGAACATGTAGCATTAATCAATAATTCGGGTGATATAGCAAAAAGCTCTTATGATCGAATTTATGAATATAATCCCGATGATTGCAACCATTACGAGTATCACATTAATAACGAGTATGTCAAAAAACTGTCTCCCTTTACAATGGTTGATATGCCCGGTACCGAGTCAGAGATTGAGCGGCATACCAATGCGATCCTGCGTTATATATGCCAGGGGAACGCTTATATCCTTGTGATTAACAGTGTAGATGGAACGATTATAGATTCTGTGAGCAATTTCATCAACGAATTTAAGCAATACGACAACAATATGGGTATCGTTGTCACAAGGAGTGAAGGTAAACCCAATATCGAGGAAGTCAGGGCGGGCATTGAGGAAAAAGCCCAGATGCTTTTTGGGAAGAAAGTCGTTACTATTGCCGCGTCCAAATTTGATGACAATAAAAACAAATTTAACGCTATCATAGATTCGTTTGATTCGCAGAATCTTTTTGAACAAAAATTTAAACCTGCCCTGTATAAAACAGCAAATCTCTGTCTTGCCGGTATAGAGAGTGCCAAAGCAGCCATGCGTCTTGATGATAATGAGATAAAGCAGGAGATCGATAAACGGGAAAAACAAAAGGCGAATATACAAAATGAATTTGAAGAAAAATCCGCAAAGCTTTCCAAAAAAATGAAAAACTATGCACAACCTCAGATACTCTCTGATGTACAAAACGCCTTACACGGAAACATTGACACGCTTGCTGCCTGTGCAGTTGGGAACTCGGCAAATTTTTCACAGTTAGTCAATAATATTCTCCGGCCGGTCTTTGTTACCTCAACCAATCGCTATGTTGATGAATGTTTTAATGAATTTATTGGCGACTTTGATTTTTCAAAGATTTTCAGTGATGAAGATGCGGTAAAAATGGCTAAAGATGTCGGAGAACGTATAGGTCAATTTACCAATTTGCTTGATAAAATTGTCAAAACCGGTGATGATAATAATAAAGTTTACAAGGCTATAACGGGCACTTTGGCTATCGCTACGAGTGTGGTAGCTCCCTGGCTTGAAATAATCATTTTTTTCCTTCCGGAAATTATTAAAGGGCTAAAAGCCATATTCGGAAAAAAACCGGAAGATGAAGCAAAAGTAAAAATCCAGACGGAAATTATTCCACAGATACTTGCCAAACTGGAACCAAAAATAGAAGAAAGCCTTTCAGAATTCAAACAGGAAAGAATCTCGGAAATACAGGCAGAGTTCAATAAGCTGCTTGATATCGAAACTGCGGCTCTTGAGGAAGCGGTAACAGCGCGCGCCAACAAGAAAGTCGAATATGACTGGCAGATGTCCGTTATTGATTCTGATATAACAAAATTACGGGATATTAGGTCCGCACTGGAGGTATAAGGTGGGCGAAAAAAGTGATTGAAAAAACTGCGTTTATTAAATGTCTCAATAAAATTTCTGCCGATCTTGAAAAAGGAACGGCTCTCATTGCCGATGATCAAATAGCTGAGTTTGACAGAGAAAAAAATTCTATTGTTAAAGAAATAGATAACATTCTTGAGACAGAACGTACCCTTAAAATAGGAATTGTTGGAGAAGTAAAGGCGGGAAAATCATCTTTTTTAAATGCCCTTATTTTTGACGGTGAAGATGTTCTGCCCAAAGCCGCGACTCCCATGACTGCTGCTCTTACTAAATTGAATTACAGTGAGAACCAAAAGGCGGAAATATTTTTTTATCGGGAAGAAGATTGGAAAGGTATTCAGAAAAACTCTGATGAATATAATAGAAAGATAGACGATGAATTCAATAAGGCTATGAAAAATCATGAAGAATCGCGACAGAGAAATATCAAAGGCATTTTAGGAAACAAACCCACCCGTGAAAGTATAGAAAATTCTTTCTGTAAAACACTTCCTAAAAAACTTCGGGAATGTCATGAACTGGTAAAGATGGCAGAAGAACGAGATTTGAGACCTTCCGGTTTTTGGGGTAAAACAGAAAGCATATCAGATTGTCCGCCGGCAGAATACAATAAGCGGCTTAATGAATACATAGGTGCAAAGGGAAAATACACACCGCTTGTGAGCCATACAGAGCTGTACATTAACAATAAACTATTGGAAAACATAGAGATTATCGACACTCCCGGTCTTAATGACGGAGTCGTTTCTCGTAGTCAGAAGACCAGAGATTTTTTAATAAATTGTGATGTGGTGTTTTTTCTTAGCTATGTGGTGCCTTTTTTACCAAGTGAGGATATTAGTTTTATTGTTAATACTATTCCTGATGCAGGTATTAGTGAGGCGGTTCTTGTGGGTAGCCAATTAGACAATGGCATCCTTGATTACAAAAAACCTTCTGCTCCTTTTAAAGAAGCATTCAGCATGAGCAGACGCAGTTTTGATGAACAGGCAGCGCATAACATTGGGAATTGTGCTAAAGGTCTTCATGCTCCAGTAATTGATAAATTAAAAGAAGCTTTGCCGCCATTTTATATTTCATCGTTAATGTATGCTATAGCCAGGAAAAAAGAAGCTGGAAAACCTCTCCATGATGAAGAAAAAAGCACCCTCGAACAACTAAGGTCCCGATTTTCCGGATTTTCGGACACTGTTAAATTCTTATCCGATCTTTCCGGTATAGACCTTATCAAGAACGATAAACTTCAAAAAATAAGAGACAACAAGGGACCTATTATCAAAGACAAAGTGAGTAATTTTATTGAAAGCCAGGTAAACAAGTTTGCAAAAATTCTTGGGAATATCAAGGACAATACACAAAGCAATCGTAATCTACTCAAAGACCTTGATGTAAATAACTGGCGTGACAGGCTGGAGAAATTGAACAATCTCCTTAATTCCATAGGACCGAAAATAAGCCGTGTATTTATTAATTATATAACCGAGATGGAAAAAACCATTATGGGGATTTCTCATTCCATTTTGAACGATATAGACAAATATAATAATGATGTTGAAGTTAGTACAAGAACAGAAGAAGACAGTTATACAACCGGCGCTCTCTGGTGGAAAAAACGACATATAACCTACACAAAAATAAATTCTGCCAATGTTTCTGAGGTTATCATTAATATAAGAAAATATGTAGCTGCAATATATGAGAATTTAGGCCATGCCTATGATGATCTTCTTGACAGGCAGGGATTAAAAGATTCTATTACAACTATTGTTGCAGAGGCATACGACTTAAGCGATAAAAATTTTAATGAAGATGAAATACTACTGCCTATTGAGCAGATGCTGAGTGAATTTGTCGTCGCGCCTATTTCCATTGATCTTGAGAGTTACAATGGGATCATCTTCAAAAATTTTTCCGATGCTACCGTAGAAGATTCTGATATTAACCGGCTTACATTGATGCAGGAAACTGTATTGCAGAAGATTGCCCAGGACATTAGAGACGATCTTGAACATGAAAAGAAACGTATGGGAAATTCTATGCAGCAAAGCTCTGAGACATTTGTTTCCGACATTAAGAAAAAAATCAATGCAAACTATGAAAAAATTGCCCAGAACCTGGAAGACAAAGAAGAAAGCCTTAAGTGCTACGACGAATTTATTGAAGAAGTAACTGAATGTCAAAGAAAATTAAGAGCATTATAAGATGGCTATTGCAAAGAAAGCTCCAGTAAAGAAAGCCGCAACAAAAAAGGATATTATTAAGAAGCCAGCCATTAAAAAGCCCGCTGCGAAGAAGACCCCTGCAAAGAAGGATATTACTAAGAAGCCAGCCATTAAAAAACCAGCTGCGAAGAAGACCCCTGCAAAGAAGGATATTACTAAGAAGCCAGCCATTAAAAAACCAGCTACGAAGAAGACCCCTGCAAAGAAGGTAACCAAAAAGAAAGACACAGCTGAAAAAAAATACAACGAGGAAAGTTTCTTCAAAAGAGAACATCATAAGAAAAAAAAATCTGCGAAAAATATAGTTGAAAAAAACGGAGTGACAGAAAGTACAACGAGTATTTGGGAGGATGAAGAATATAATCAAGTATATGAAGAAGAAAACAGTTATATAAATGATCCCGAAAAAGGTATCGCTCTATTGTCACAATTCATGTCGAACGAAAAAAATCGTGATGCATGGGAGAATAATAAAAATATTTCAACCCTTGAATGGCTTATTGATGAACGGCTCCTCGGAGGCAGCAAAGTCAATATTGCAAATGAACTTGATTTCTATAAGCGTTTAACAAGTTTTACGGACAGGCTTCTTGAACAGAAAAAGTTTAAACTTTTACAGGATAAATGTATAATAGGAATTGGCGGAAAAGTAAGCGCCGGAAAATCCAGATTTATCAATTCGCTATTGGGCGGAGAAGTTCTTCCAGAAGACCAGGCTCCATGTACCGCTATCCCTACTTATATTGTAAAGGGGATTAAAAATAATTATCAGGCTTATACCATGGATAATCGTGAGATAATACTTGAGAAAGAAGCGGTTCAAGCTCTGGCGCATACTTTTCATAAAAAATATAATATTGGGTTTTCAAATATTATAACCAACATTGTTATTAATTCTGAAGTTTTTACATATAATAATATCGCTATTCTTGACACACCCGGTTACAACAAGGTTGATTCAGATGTTTTACGAAACATATCAGATGCGGAAAAAGCGTTTGAGGAATTAAAAGGGGTCGATTATTTATTATGGCTTGTTGATTCGGTAAAAGGTTGTGTTCCCCAAGACGATCTCCAGTTTATTCAATCACTGTCTCTTCGTAACCCCCCTCTTATTGTTTATAATAAAGCAGATAAAAAAGAAACTGCTATTTTAGATATTGTAAATGAAACCATAGGGTATTTGGAAGAACGCAGCATTGAAACATTGGGTGTTATCGCTTATTCATCAATGGAAAGAAAAGAATACACTGCTAAAGGGATGTTGGCTGATTTTTTTTATCAGCGAAATACAGAGAAACTAAACAACATTCGAAATGAAATCAATACTCTTATTAAAAAACTAGAGAAAGAAGAAGAAAGCCAAAAAACGGAAAAGATTCAAATCAAAAACAATTTGAGTAAATTGATTTATGAATCTGTAGATACAACAAGAATAAGTTCCGTGGTAAATCTTTACTCTGAAACAGTAAAGGAGATAGGTGATATTTCTTATTTATTGTACAATACTGATAAAAATACCAAAGAAATTAACAATCGTTTGGATTCGCTTGGGTTTTAGGTGAAAAATGAAAGAATCAAATGAAGTATTCGACTTGTTATCAATCCTACTGAACGATGCTGTCGCAGGAGAAGAAACAAGCACTGATGAATTATTGGATAAAATCGAACATATTATTACAGGTGAAGTTTCAACCGCTTTGAACGACAGCCTTTTTCCCCGAAAATCAACTATCCTTCGGAATTTGATGCATCTGCTCAATGAAACAGCTTTTTTTCTTCAAATGCGTTTTCTGTCCGGAAAGACTGTTATTGGAATTCGAGAACAAAGAAGAAATAGCACAGAACCGATTTTAAAAGCTCTTTCTGATCAATCGGTTAATAAGATGTATGCATTTTCAAAAAACATCCCAGTAATAATTTACCATGACGATATTCCCAATAAAATAAATGCCATTAACATACATGGTAATAGAATCACCCTTACACCGGATAATTATCTTGAATGTCTTGAATTATATAAAAAAAACATTGACCAACGGCAGTTATTAATGGTATTCGGTATATCGGCACAATTAAAATACCAAAATATTGCCTTTATATATTTTCCTTTTTTTAGAAGAAAAAAAAATAAGTATCTCCATCTGCTAGAAAGCATGGTTGATATATTTTATGATATCGGTAATAAAAATGAGATGTTAAAAATATATTCAGAACATAATAACAAGAGAATGAATTATGCATTCTCAAAGAAATTTTTAAGTATACTGGGGGAAGTTACAACTTTTCTAAAATCCAGACAATTATTTTTTGAAGATAAACTAAAAGTAATAAATGAGAATGTACTTAATACAATAGAACTTGAACTGAAAAATGAGTTGACTGAAATAAAAGAAAATAATTTGGAAAATATTGCAAATTTAAAAGAATCAATACACTCTATAATGGCGGCTTCAGCTAATCTTAATGATGCTCTTTGCGAACTAGAAAATAATTGGAATAATCTTCCATCTGATATACCGTATAGCTGTGATTGTATGCGATATGCAGAAAAACTAGCTCTTTGTGCTATTATATCAAATGACTGGGAAAAAGCGATAGAATATATCAACGATCTTAAGGCACGGCAGTTTCAATACGCTTATATTTTTGAAATGTATCTGGATCAGGCAAAAAATAAAGATCTGGATAAAAATATGCTTCAGCGTTTAGCAGACGAGAAAATAAATATTTCTATAGATGCGGAGTTTTTGGTACATGCAAAAGCCAATATGCTTGGCACTTCTTATATTAAATCGAATTTTGCTGAGGCATTTAAGTTCCTTAAATATTCTAAAGACGGATACGAAAATTATCTCTTGGGAAACTATTTTATAACAAATAATAAAGAGGAAGCAAAAAAATATTACATTAAGGCACTCCGATCAAATTATAGAAAAGCCGGTGATGAACTCGTAAAACTAACAGACCCAAAGGATGAAAAACAGTTAAGAAAACTTGCCGATAAACTAATACCGGAAGCCAATGTTCTTTACGCAAAGCTACTTTTTGAACAAAACAAACGAAGGGATGCTATTCTTAATTTGAAATTAGCTGCTGCTTTTGAAAATCTTGATGCTATCTCGCAACTGGCGGATATATACTTTTTTTGGAAAACAAATGAAGGTGACGAAGCAGATTATCAGGGAATAGCCCTTAAGTTGTATCTTTATTTGAAGAAACATGGTGTAGAAAATGAAATCGTAAACGAAAGGCTGGGAACAATTTATTATAGAAAAAAACAATTTCAAAAAGCTTTTGAACTGCTTAATAATTGTACCTCGAAATTCGCATGCTATTACTGCGGAAAAATGTATCAATACGGAGATGGAATAGCGCAGGATCTTGAAAAAGCACGGGAATGTATGGAAAAGGCACAAAATATGGGGCATCCTCAAGCTGCGGCTGAATATCAGAAGATTGTCGGTAAAATTGCAAGTAAAAAATTACAGGTAAAAAGGCCTGCTTACCACAGCACGTCAACTGAAAAAGTTGTAGATGAAGGTTGTTTCATTACAACAGCTACATGTAAATCCATTGGAAGGCCGGATAATTGCGAGGAATTATTAATGCTAAAAAACTTTCGGGATGCTTATTTAATAAGTGAATCTGACGGGCCATCCCTTATTATGGTTTATTATGCAATTGCCCCGGAAATTGTAAAGCTTATAGAGGCTGATTACGATGCGCTTGGTGTATATAATAATATTTACAACGAATACATTTTAAAAATATGTGATCTAATCCGCGAAAAAAAATTAGTAATGGCAAAGAAAAAACTTATTATGATGACAGCAAGTCTTTGGAAAAAATACCCTGTTATTTTAGAAGATATAAACTTGTTATTGAATATAAAGAATATTGAATACAGTGGACAACTAGAAAATATGGTTTTTGCCAACAACCACCAAATTGATCTGTAAACACTGCAATAGTGAAATTAAGTCCTGCTGGAAAATTAACCTATAATGGAAGTCCTGTCTGCAAAATGTCTCCTTCGCGCCAGCATATCGCCCTGCCGGTTCCAGGATTGTACGTGTATTGCGGCAGACAGATAAAACCAGGCGCGGGCGGGAAGTTGATCTACAATGGAAGCCCACTTTGTTCCTCATCACCAATAAAAATGCATTGTTTTCAGGATTGAGCTAGATGTCGCCAGAAAGGAGACCTTTTAGAATCCAAGTTGCGATATATTGTTAGTATCACATAGATCAGGAGAGTATTATGGGTATGGAGAAAAGAACGGGCGGTTTTACAGGTCATGTAAGCGGGTTTGTGAGGCCCCGACCGGGCGAAGAAGTACCGTATATCTGCAAAGACTGCGGGGAATTTTTTATGTCCCGGATACCGTTGCTCTTTGATTTCGGCGTAAAGAGATGTCCCAAATGCGGGAAGTTTCGAGCCGTTAGAGATGAAAGATGGCTGTTTTAATTTTCAAAACAGGAAAGATGTTACCTTATGCCCGACATTAATGGAGCATACAAAAGGTCGCCTAAAAGGAGACCTTTTTCTGTTCTTAATGGGGTATATTTATAATAGATAGCGCAAGGAGGCATATTATGGAGAAAGAAAAGAGAGTTAAACTGTCCGACTACACCGGATGGAAAAACACCCCCGCCGGCCCGACTCTGCAAACGGATATTGGCGCTTTCCTGGTTGCTAAGATATTGGAAAAAACGGGTAATGATAAAGCATTGAAAGGTCTGGAAAAAATCTGGAAACTGAATGACTTGATCGATGATCATGTATTGGCACATTAGAAATTTTTTGAAAGGAGCGGTTTATGTCAACCATGGGTGATGTAGAATATGAATGCCCTCTATGCGGTAAAAAATTTGATTATGAAACTCAATTTTCCTACACCACTTTTGGAGAAATGCTGGATTTTAGACCTTACGGAGCGGCTTGTATACCAACCCCGGTTCCCAAATGCCCTACATGCGGTTTTGTATTCTTTAGGGATTTATTTTCAAAAAATGAAATAAACAAACTGAAAGAAAAACTAAAAACCAACAATATATTCAAAACCGAACCGGATATGCCTAATTACTATTATCTTGCAAAAGAATTTGAATTGTTGGATAAAAAAATTGACAGTATTATCTATTATTATCACTGTGCTATTTGGCAGGGCGGTATTATAACTGAAACACTTTCAAATATTTTGTTTTCTTACATTGACAAAATTTATGTAAATAATAAAAATTACTATATTTACAAATTAATACATATTGATTTATTAAGGCGATTATCAAATTTTGATAAAGCGCTTGATTTAATTAGCTTGTTAAAAAATGACAGTTCTTTCCCCAAAAAAAAGTTGTGGAATTTGCTGGAATATCAATTATTATTAATTGAACAGAAGGATACAGATGATCATGAAATGTCGGAAATAGAATTAGTCAAATATAAAAATCCTGCTGTAAGGAAGGCAATTGCAAACATTAATGAAGAAAAATGGTATGACTTAAGTAAATTGCCCGATGAAGTAAAAACAGAAGATTTTTGGCTGGAAGTAGTTTCTGTGCATGGTCATGTTTTTCGGCAAGTCCCTGAAAAAATGCAAAACTATAAAATGCATCTTGCCGCAGTAAAGGGAGATTATTTAAGCATAGAAGATATACCTAAAAAATTTATTACAGAAGAAATCTGTCTTGCGGCAATAAAGAATGAAAATGGTGATCGTGTCCTTCAATTTGTACCTGAAATATTTAAAACACCTAAAATCTGTCTTAATTCGGTTAAAGGAGACGGTTACAATCTAAAATATGTTCCAGATGAACTAAAAACACAGGAAATGTGCCTTGTTGCCGCTGAAAATTCAAACTGGCCAGTTCTTGAATTTATGCCGAAACATTTACTTACACCGGAGATTTGTATTGCAACTGTTAAAAATAACATTCTGCTAGGTGCAATTCCGGAAGAACTAAGGACTTTAGAGGTCTGCCTGGCTGCTTACAAGAATCATCCCGATAGTGCAAAAAAGTTTATTCCTAAAGAACTACGTATGGAAGTGTTTTCAAAAGCAGGAAAATGAAAAAAAGACGTTATATTAAAGGGAGTATATAATGATAACCCGTATTATACCTAAATTTCCGTTAATTAATGCTCTTTCCATACAAGGTGTTTCAAAGAGTGTAACTAATCATTTCATATCAAAAAAAATTGAAGAAGCCCTGGATGAAACAAAAAATAGTATTGAAAATTGCTATACTTCATATCGGCAAAATGTAATTATCTCGGCTTCTCTGAATATAGCGATTGTTTTACTGATTGTAATATCTTATTTTTTCTTTTCAGTAAACAATATAATAATCGTTATTATTTCTGTAATGTCACTTCTTTTGATTGCAAGATTTTTGTATTTAACGATTAGAAATATTATAAAAATAATGCCTCATTTACACAAAATAAAAATATTCATTAATGATGTTTTTTTGCATAAATCAATCTCGATCGCCGTTAAGGAAAGAATAATTATTGAATTTTGGAACATATATTACGATAACACCAACAAGGCGGGCAGGTTCGCCCATTCAGTGGCTTCGAAGCTCAGGTTGGTGAAATCTGCGGAAAATATTCTGGAGGAAGTATTGGACGAATTTAACCACATGATAAAATATTTTCTGATAAAAAATATTATTTACAGAGCAACTATTTTATCAGCTTGTTATATAATAGTTGCCTTTATTCTTAAACCGATTGTTTTTTCGTATATCATGCACACGAATATTCTTAATGCTCTTGTCTATCCGTTTACGGTGGCCCTTCCTAAAGTTATCGGAATATTTGGAGGAAGAGTATGAGACGAAAATATAAAAGAGCATCAAAAAAAATGAACGAACAATTTTACATCGACAAATTCAAGACTGACGCTAACTATCTTCTTTTTGATGTACCAAGGGAGAACAGGACTTATAATGTCTGCCTTGCGGCGGTAAAAAGCGACTGGCACAATTTCAGCCTGGTACCCTATGATCTGAGAACACCAGAACTGTGTCTGGCGGCGCTTAACGACAAAGGAAAAAAATACGGAATGCTGCCTTATATCCCGAGTGAAATCAGGGATACTAAAGTCTGGCTTGCCGCAGTAAAAAACGGCCTTGAATTCGGGGACGTTCCGCCGGACCTGCTCAACGAAGAAATGTGTATCGCCGGGATGCAATTTGAAGGCAGGGAACTGTGGTGGGACGCTGACCCCAGAAGGTTATACCATGTGCCGGAGCGTCTGCGTACAAGAGAAGTATGGCTTGCGGCGGTTGAGGCGGAAGCCCGATATATAAAAAATGTGCCTAAAAAATTTAAGACAAACAAATTCTATCGAGAAGCGGTGCAATATAACGGTGAAATACTGGAATATGTCCCCGAAAAATTAAAAACGCCGGATTTCTGCATTGCCGCACTCAAGAGCAGCGCGTCGGCTATACGTTTCATTCCTAAAGTTTTATTTGCAGAATGTTACGGCTGTGGAGAATGTGAAGAATGTACAGGGTGGTATTCTATAGCGGTTTTCCACCACGGAACTGCGTTGCAATATGTGCCGGAACGGCTGAAAACAAAACACCTCTGTCTTCAAGCGGTGCAAAGCGAGGGGGCCGCTTTGGAATATGTTCCCCGGAAACTGCGAACTGCGGAACTGTGTATGGCGGCAGTAAAATGGCTTGGCATTTATTCCGATAAACAGGCCGTATTAAACCTTGAAGCAAAAGAATTAAGATCAATCGGCAAGCTGGACGGCGAGGCGTTAAAATTTGTGCCGGGTTCGCTTAATATCCGCGAACTGTGCATGGCTGCGTTTGCGCAGAATGTTGAAGCCATCCGCTTTTTCCCCACTGCCTTAAAAACTTACGAACTCTGTTATAAAGCTATTATGGAATACGAGGGGGATTGGAGTTTGCTGCATCATATCCCCCAAAAATTCCGGACAGCCGAATTGTGTTTTCAGGCGGTAAAAGCCGACGGTTGCAGTTTGAACCGCGTGCCGGTAAAACACCGGGATTCCCGGCTTTGCATGACCGCCCTGCAAGGCTGCCACCTTCATTTTGAAAAAGTCCCCGACAAGGCGAAAACTTATGAAATGTGTCTGTTTATGGCGCAACGCGGGTGTGATTTTGAAGATATACCGAAAGCCATGAGAACGGAGGAAGTGAGACTATACGGATTATACGCGGCTGTGCAGAATTGTAAAAAACCGGTAGAAAAGCTGCCAGAAAAACCCCCTTCCCGTGAATTATGCCTAAAAGCGGTAATAAATGAAGAATTCGCCATAAAATTTGTGCCTTCAAAATACGTTGATACCCGGTTTTGTCTTGACGTTATCAAACAGGGAGGCTACATCAGGCTGGAATACATACCTGACGAAATAAAAACACGGGAACTTTGCATGAAAGTAATCTCGGTTTATGGTTTTGAAATTGATCATGTTCCGCAAAAAATATTAACACCCAAAATATGCCTTATGGCGGTTGAACAGAACGCCCGCAATCTGGAAAACATACCGGATAAATTTATTACGCCGGAACTGTGTTTGGCGGCTGTTAAAACCGGCAGTGAAGGTCTTAAATATATACCCGAAAAATATAAAACACTTGAGCTTTGCTTAACGGCGGTAAAACATGACGGCCGGTGAATTCTGAGTATTGCCTCACGAATGGCCTCGTAAGGATAGAAATATTTTTTTTCCCTGCGAAATTGTTCGGAACATGCAATCAATACCTCAGTTCCCTGATGATCGTGTTTATGTACCTTACCGTGTCGCCGCTCATGCCGTACCTTCTGTTTCTGGAAGAAAAACTAACATCGTGGCGGATTTTGCCGGGGTCGTAAGAGAAAATGGCATTGCTGCCGACGGCCTCATTCGACCAGACGACATAAATGGCATTTCCGGTGCTGTTTTCGGTGATTTCCAGCACGGTGCCGACTTGGCCTCTTGCAAGATCGGCAAAATCATACAGCAGAAGCGTTACTCCATCGCCGGAAACATCGGTTTTTCCTGAATACGTTATCACTTTGCTAACATTTTTCGCTATGGAACGCAATAAATGATCATTGTTGACGATCCATTCCGCCGCCTGTATGGAAGTTCCGGTAAACGGGCCTGCCCTGTTGGTTATTGTCTGCGCGCCCAGGCAAAATACTCCCATCACTGCAAAAAGTACGGCAAACGAATATCTTTTCATGCTTCTCCCCTTTTTTTCTGCGTTGCCCCATTATACACGGGATTGCCGCGCCTGACCATCGGCTGTTTTAAATTTTCGTTACGATGAGCCCGACCAGGATGCCAACCAATGTCACTATGGAAGCGGTCCTGTTCTTGGTCATGATGACGGACTGCGGTATTATTTCGCCAAAAACGATATACAGCATGGCACCGCCAGCCGCCGACAGGGATGTTGCGATAGCGGTGCCGGAAATGCTGCCGATTAACAGCCCCGCTAGCCCGCCCAAAAGCGTCGGCGCTCCCGATAACGCCGTTAAAAATATCACTTTCAGCCTGTTTACCCCCCCCGCCAGAAGGGGGGCGGCGATTGCCATTCCTTCGGGGATGTTATGAAGCGCTATCATGATTGCCAAAAGCGCGCCCAGGTGAAAATCGTGGCTGCCGCCTGCGCCGATGGCTATCCCTTCCGGGATGTTGTGCAGGCCGATGGCCGTGAGCATTAACATGCCGGAGCGGAGCATCCGCGTGCGGTCGTGGATTATCGGACTCTCATGGTAGAGCTGCTCGTGGGTATAGTGCACCTTGAGCTCTTCGCCCTTTATGTCGGTTATCGCATCGACTATGCGGCTCAATCCCATAATTACAGCTACGCCGAGGACAAGGCCGAACAAGGTGACGATGATGCCGGAAAGAGCGATGGCTTCAGGAACCAGCCCGAAACATACGATGCTTGTCATAACGCCCCCGGCAAACGACAGCATCCAGCAGGTCATGGTTTCCGACGATTTTTTCAGAAGTATCGCGGAAATCGCGCCTCCAAGCCCTGTTCCGATAATTCCAGCTATTGCGCTGAATAAAAGCATCTGTTTCATAATGTCCTTTTTTCGGTTAGTTTTAACTAACTTCCATATAAGTTAGCGTATCCTAACTGGCGTGTCAAGCTCCTTTTATGATATTCTTACAAAAGGGGGTTGGGTTGAACGTACATGAATCGGCCGAAAATTACCTTGAGACAATTCTGATATTGAGCATTAAGGGAGGGCAGGTCCGTTCCATTGATATCGTCAATGAGCTTGAATACTCAAAGCCCAGCGTAAGCGTCGCCATGAAAAATCTGCGGGAAAGCGGCTATGTTGAAATTGGCGAAGACGGCGGAATTACCCTGACACAGGAAGGAAGGAAAATAGCGAATACGATGTATGAAAGGCATGTGATGATTTCTGACTGGCTTATCTCTTTGGGCGTCGATCCGGAAACGGCAGTTCAGGATGCCTGCAAAATGGAACACGACATGAGCGAAAAAAGTTTTATGGCAATAAAAAAACACATAGAAAACCGAAAAAAAGTGCAATGACAATTATGGAGGGGGGGATAAATGGCAAAAAAGAGTTTCAGGTATAAAATAATCATACCGACGGTGATCGTTCTGGTTGCCCTCGTCCTCGTGCTCAACCTTTTTCTGTCGGTTCGGTTTTCCGCCCTGAGCGAATCGCTGGTACATGAAAAGCTTGTATCAAACAGCAACAGCCTGAAGTTTTACCTTGACGACAGCAAGGCCAATACCAGAGCAGCAGCCCTGTCGATGGCGCTTAACCAAGACGCTGCCAGGGCGATCGAGGGGCGGGATACCGCTGAAATCCTTCGTCTGTTTTCGTCTGTAAAGGAACTGTACCGGATAAGCTACTTTACGATATGCGACAACGAAGGAACGGTACTGGCACGGACCCATGAGCCCGGCATGTTCGGCGATTCAATCGTGAACCAGCAAAACATACGGGAAGCGCTTGGCGGCAGGGTGTCTACAAATCTGGAATCCGGTACCGTTGCAAGGGTCTCGGTCCTTACGGGCGCTCCCATATACGGCACGGATGGTTCGCTGGCAGGAATTATTTCAGCGGGCGTACGGTTAGATTCCGACGTGGAAGTAGAAAAGCTGCAGGAACTTTTTAACACCGAGGTTACGGTTTTTTTCGGAGATACCAGAGTAGCCACGACGATAACCCGGGACGGAACGACAATCGCAGGCACGGTACTTGATCCGCACATAGCAGAAATTGTTCTGAAAAACAAACAGGAGTTTTCTGGCGACGTGAACATATACGGAATGAGATACACCGCATTTTATATGCCGCTGCTCGATGGCAGCGACGAAGCGTTCGCAGCCATTTTTCTGGGCATTCCCGAAGTTGAGATAATAGCGGCGATTAATAAATCGGGCAGGGACGGAATATTGCTTGGCCTGAGCGGGCTTGCCGCATCGATCATTCTGCTGTTTGTTATTATTACGTCAATCAGCCAGCCGATTGTCAAATTGTCGGATGACATGGATCATATAGCAAATGGAAACCTTCACGTTAATATAAACATCAAAAGCAATGACGAAGTGGGCCATTTGGGCAGGTCTTTGCAGAAGGTAGCGGATATCCTGCATAGGCTGCTTGACGACATTAATGTAATGATTGCCGAGCATGAAAAAGGCAACGTCGACTACAACATTGATACCAAAAATTTCCTCGGCGACTACAAAGTTCTCGCCGACAGCGTCCTGAAACTGGCCGCTCTGGGAATGAGGGATCAGCTGACGGGGATACCGAACAGGCGCAGTTTTGACAACCGTCTGAAGCTGGAATGGAACAGGGCCATACGCGACGGTACGCCGATCAGCATCATGATTATTGATGTTGACAAATTTAAAAACTACAATGACGCATTCGGGCACCAGCAGGGCGACGTGGCGCTGCAAACGGTGGCAAAGACAATACGGGTCTCGGTCAAGCGCCTTATTGATTTTGCAGCGCGCTGGGGCGGCGAGGAATTTACCGTTTTGCTGCCAAGCACCGATTCGAAGGGCGCTATCCGTGTCGCCGAAAAGATCCGCAGGGCGATTGAAGAGGCAAAAATCCCCTGCGATGACCCGAAGGGCGAAAAAATTACCGTCAGCATCGGTACCAGCACGCAGACTCCCGAAAAAGACAGCCTGACAGAAAGTTTTATCTCCGCAGCCGACGCCGCGCTGTACAAGGCAAAGGAAACGGGGAGGAACAGGGTTGTCATGGGCGGGGAAGCTGACATATAATGCTCTCATGGCAGAACAACTAAAGGGACACCCGGACGAATCGTCCGTTGGAAAAGCGACTATGGAAAAAATAACCTCGCTGGCAAAGCGGCGGGGTTTTGTGTTTCAGTCTTCGGAAATTTACGGCGGGCAGAACGGGGCCTGGGATTACGGGCCTTTGGGCATAGAGCTGAAAAACCGCATCGCCGCCGCCTGGTGGAAAGAAATGACCCAGCTTCACGATGACATCGTGGGCCTCGACGCGGCGATATTGATGCACCCCCGCACCTGGGAGGCTTCCGGCCATGTGGAGAATTTTACCGATCCGCTGGTGGACTGCAAAAAATGCAACGCG
>Ga0082212_10004074_pt1 | contig 20468 bp, 6 predicted proteins | sample TergutNt197P3_FD_71548 | JGI IMG/M metagenome (GOLD analysis project Ga0082212, IMG submission 71548) | Neocapritermes taracua P3 segment gut microbial communities from Petit-Saut dam, French Guiana - Nt197 P3 | ecosystem: Host-associated > Arthropoda: Insects > Digestive system > Gut ... | reverse complement strand
CCCAAGTCGTCCAATCGTCGGTGCCGTATTTTTCGCTCAACGCACAAAAAGCCGCATGCGGACCGACCCAGGGAGTTTCCTCGACGAAGCGGTCGAAAGCATCGTGATATTTTGTGCCGCGAGTTTGCCGAAAACTGTTGAAGGCTTTGTGGAACAGTGCCATTTTCACATCACGGACGGTGTGAAAGGCGGATATTGAATGTGGACCTTGTGGAATTCCGGCGAGAGCCTCGGGGGACAACAAACCGGTGCGAACGAGGTCTTCGAGGTCGATGTAAATCGGGTCGCCGGCAAACGTCGAGACACTGGCGTATGGGGAAAAACACTCGTCGATAGGATTGACGGGAAGGACTTGCCACGCTTTCTGTCCGGCACGATGGAGAAAAGAGGCAAAACGTTTTGCTCCACTTCCGAGGTCGCCGCAGAGCGGATTGCCCGGCAACGAGGAAAGCGGCATAAGCACGCCGCTGATGCGTTGTTGGAATCCCATTGGGTGAAGGTAAATGATTTTCGTGGTTCAGAGTACCGATTCTCTCTGATTGTGCCGCAGTTGTCAAGAGAGTGTACATGGCGTGTACACGATCTGCAAAGCCGCATTGCTCTTTGCTCTGTTGATTTGCAATCTTACGGTTGCGAAGGTGTCAATAGATTTTAGGCTTTCGCCAGAAAATAATGTCCCCTCTCCCAGAGGGAGAGGGGGTGATCTTAAAACGGGCATGAGACTTTCTGGTGTCAGCCTAATCCCGGCGGATGAGACGCTTGCGTTGAGAAGACATTTTTTGTACCGCTTCACCGTTTTCACCTCGAGTGCAAAGGCTTAAAATCGCAGGCAATACGACCACCGATGTAAACAAACAGCACGTCATGCCGATGACCAAGACCCGACCGAGACTCTGCAAGCCCCGGTGGGATGCAATCATCATACTGCCAAAACCGACGATTGTTGTGAGCGACGTAATCAAAATAGACGTGGCGGTCGATGCAGAAATGACATAACGTTTGTTGGGGTGATTGCGGAAATCATGAATAATATGGATGCCGTAATCAATGCTGACTCCCACAATGATCGGCAAGACAATCATGTTTGCAGGATTAAAGGGAAGATTGAGCCAACCAAGAATTCCAAACATCATGGCAAAACCCAAAAACATGGGGAGCAGTGCGGCAAAGGATGCCGTAATATTGTGGAAGTCCATCCATGTGAAAAACAATACCGCCACAAGAGCGTAACATGCTGCCCAAAGGAATCCTTCACGCAGTTGAATCGAGGACTCATACGTTTGCAACGGACTGCCCGTCGCATCAGGATCAATGTCCCTGACTGCGACAACGAATTGTTCCATTTCATCCATGTCCCAAATGTTTGCCGAGGTGTAAATCCGCATCAGGTGCTTGCCGCTTTGTCCCACGAAACGTGAAACCAACGATTTCGGTAAATCGTCCAGTGTCGGCGGTTCCGCAACTGCCATCGCATGAAGCGTTTGAAGTTGCTTGAACTTGTTGGCATTGGCAGGGTCAATCGTTGGAGGAAGTTGATCAAGGATGATTTTCAAAAGGTCGGCAAGTTCTCGAATAAGACGAATTCGCTCTGGATCGGCAAGCGAAACAATTTCTTCGATTTGCAATTCGGGATATTTTTTTTCAAAAAGTTTTTTCCGTTCTAATAATTCCTCTTGCGTGTCGGCAATCGACAGGGCAAACCAGACGTTTTTCCCCCCCTTGTCCGCCAGGGACATGAGCCGGTGTTCCAGGGCGACGCTTTCAAGCCCTTCCGGCTGCAAATTGAGCAGATTGTAGTCATACCACACTTTGGGAATACCCGGCGACAGTGCGAGCAATCCGACAGCGGCAAAAAAGAGCGTGGTTTTGGGAAACGAGGAAAAGGGTTGAATGGCAGGACGAATGTCGTAGAGATTATAGGAAGGAGCCTTACCCCCCGATGCTGTTGGTGTCATCAACACGATCATTGCCGGAAAGACCGTAAATGTCGTGAGGACGCAACAGAGGACTCCGCCGCCAACGATTTTGCCGAGTTCGGCAACGCCGGTGAATTCGGCAAACGAAGCGGCGTAAAATGCCGCCGCTGTGGTCAGTGCGCCCGTCAAAATACCGGGTCCTACGAGCATTGCCGATTCACATAGTGAATCGACGACTTCTCCGCCAGCCCGGCGTAATTCGAGGTATCTTCCCAAATAGTGAACGCTGAAATCGGTACCTAATCCGATGAGCATTGCCCCAAAAGCGATGCTCAAAATGTTCAAATGCCCGACGGCAAGCGTGATGTATCCCATTGTCCAAGCAAAGGCAGTTGCCAAAGCGATGACGGCAAGCAAGGGATGCCGTAGCGAGCCGAAACCAGCCATGAAAACGGCACAAACCCCGACAAATGCCAAAATGGTCGCAGCAAACATGGCTTGGTTGCTCACTGCCATTTCATCATTTTCGAGAATCGGCATACCCGTAAGACCGATTTGCAGTGCCGGATACTCCGAGCGAACCTCTTTGACAATGTTTCGCAATTGTTCTATCGACTCGGTGCCTTGCGAAAACTGCGTTTTGTCGATATTGATGAGCCGCAGCAACACGAGACCAATAAATCCTTGATCAGTACGAAAGAAAAGATTATTACTTTTAGAAAGTATGGTCAGAGGATTGTCAAGTTCATCAATCGCTCCATCGGGCATCACTGGCGGACTAGGTGATCGGGCAACGAATTCATAAATTTTTTGAAGGTCTTTGACAGGAACAAAGTGCAATCCTTTCCGATGGATTGCGGAAAGAGCACTTTCGTGCAAGATTCCTTGATAATGGTCAGGAAATTTTTCGATCTTGTCGGCAAGCAATTCGAGGGCGGCAACCACCTCGTCGTTTCCCTCTCCTTCCACAACAACGATGACTTCGTTGAAGTCGCCGAATTCGTCGATGTAATCGAGCCAAAGTTGGTTGAAACTGCTATTGGGATTGATTAGATCGAGCCGGCTCATTTTGAGACCGAGATGTTCGTAACTCCAATAGAGGCTTGCGGCGGCAAGAAGGAGAGCCATGACCAGTACCGTTCCGGGAAACCGGCAACAGAGAAGAGTCAAGGACAAAAGCGGTCGCGAAAGATAGGACGGTTCCGCAGTGTGTGTGGGAGGCTGCTCCATAGAGGGAGAGTCTAGCAAAATTTCCGATTCCGATAAAGAGCGATTATCACCTATTGTTTGAGATGCTATCCTGCGCTCAAGACCATAATCACGACATCGGCATTTTCATTGGGATTTTCGACGACCTGCTTGTGATGGTGCGTGTCCAGCGGTATCGAAATGTGAATTCGTATGTTTTTCTTTTGGCAAAAATCCTCAAAGTCTGCAAGCGTTAAAAAACGGACATCCGTGGTGTTGTACCACTCCGCCGGTACAGAATCGTGTAAAATTTGCGGCGCACGTCCCCCTTCCGACAACCGGCGGCGATGTTCGTGATAGCCCAAATTCGGAAAACTGACGATTCCCCGCGTGCCCACTCGAAGCATTTCGTCGAGAACACGTTCGACATCGTGTACCGTCTGCAACGTTTTGGAGAGCACCACAAAATCGAATTGATTGTCTTCAAACGCTCCCAAGCCGGTATTCAAATCCGCCTGCACAACGTCTATGCCGCGTTGCATCGTTTGCAAGACGTGCTGTTCGTTAATTTCCAGACCAAGCACCTGACTGTTCTCCCGTTGCCGGAGTCGTGCCAGGAGTCCTCCCCTGCCGCAACCAAGGTCCAGCACCGATGCACCGCGAGGAATCAGGTCGAGAATCTGTCCGTAATCCAAGCGGTCCGGTTGCGAAAACGGTGGTGCCCCGCCCGATGCCTGCTCAAAGGCAACGCTTTTCAAAAATGCCTTAATCATTTCGCCATAAAGAGCAAAATTATTTTCCAGCAAAAACGCATCATGTCCGCAGTCGCTCGGCACATCGCAATAGTTGACCCGTTTGTTAAGAGCGAGCAATGCCTCCGCAATTTCTTGTGACAAAAAGGGCGGAAAGAGCCAGTCCGATGAAAAACTTAAAATCAACCATCGGCACATTGCCTTCCGCAGCGATTTTTTCAGGGTTTCCGGCGTGCTGCCCAATTCAAAATTGTCAATCGCCGTCGTGATCGTAACATAACTGTTGGCATCGAATCGCTCGACAAATTTATCTCCTTGATAGGCAAGATAAGAACCGACGGAAAATTTCGTTTCAAATTTAGTATTGACTTTTCGACCTTCATTCCGGGTCGCATCAAATTTTTTCATCATCGACTCGCGGGAAAGATAGGTAATGTGCCCCAACATTCGAGCGATTGCCAAACCGTTGGCGGGAAGAACACCATGATCGTGGTATTGTCCGTCGTGAAAATTGGGATCGCTATGAATCGCATTTCGGGCAACGATGTCAAATGCAAGTGCCTGGCTGGTGAGATAGGCACCAGCGGCGAGCGGAATTGCGGCGGAGAGCCGGTCAGGAAACCGTTTTGCCCACTCGATAGCACAAATTCCGCCGAGCGATCCGCCCATTACCGCTAACAATCGGCTGATGCCAAAGCGATCGACCAATCGGCACTGTGCTTCGACAATGTCGCCGATGGTGATTTCGGGAAAGTCCATGCCGTAGCGTTTGCCGGTTTGCGGATTGAGGTCATCGGGACCGGTCGAACCGCGACACCCGCCGAGGCAGTTGGGACAAATCACAAAATACTGATCGGTGTCGATGGGTTTTCCGGGACCGACCATAATTTCCCACCAGCCGGGGTCGTCGTCGGAGTCGTGAGCGGCGACATGCGAATCGCCGGAGAGGGCGTGACAGACCAGCACGGCATTATCTTTTCGAGCATTGAGGGTGCCGTAGGTTTCGTAAACGATACGGATTGCCGGCAACGTTTCGCCGAGTTCGAGCGCAAGCGGCTCGTGAAAGGTAATCTCTTGCAGATATTTTAACGGATTCGCATTGCGAACCGTGTCGGAACTGTCAAAGGACATGAATTGGTCTTTTGAAAATGTTTTGAATTATTATACCACAAGAACAGAGATGTAATCTGCAGATTGTGCTTCTTGAACATCACTATGGAACAATCGATGACAATGCAAAACTGAAATTGTTTTCGCCCTTGGATTCGACAACAATGAACTCCAACGTGGTTGCGAAAATCGACATCAAAAAAATCAAAACAATAAGATTTCTATGAATATCAATTTTCAGAATGCCTATTTCCTAGGCTCACGAGGGTAGGATACAGTACGATTACGGCTCTGTTCGTCAACCGGACTCCCAGCAACGCTCCCTCTCCCGCACCCCTACTGGACAAAATGCGTTTTCCGACTAGAATTTACGGCACGAGTTTGTGTCTTAACCAAGTTGTGCCTAAATGGAGAGGAAAGGAGAGCGTTTGTGGTCAAAATAATGATTCGGGACAAAGAGACCATTCAGGAAGCGGTTCGCCGGTTTCGTAAACTGATCGAGCGAAGCGGTCTTAAAAAGGAAATGCGTCGGCGGGAACACTTTGAAAAGCCGAGCGAAATCAAGCGGCGGGCAAAACTTCGTGCCATTCATCGTTCGCAACATCTCCAAAAACTTGCTACCGAAGGCGGAAGATAATCCCAGTCCTTCGAGCACTACACACGTCCGGGACAGTCGTCGTAATATCCCCGACGTGTGGCAAAAATTGCCTATCTTGCGCTAATTTTCTTGACTTTCGGCACCCGTAGGGTAACGTGTACATGAGAGACTGCCCGTAGTTTATGCCAACAGCGAAAGAGCGATCCCATGACCAGCATTTTTGATCCTATTTTTGCCCTATTTTCTCCCAAAAAAGCCCAAAATCCCCCCAAAAAACGCAAAAAATTCGCTCGAACCTGCCGAATCGAAGAACTCGAAGGAAGAGAAATGCTCTCGGCAACGCCCTGGACGCTGGCGGACGATGTCTTTGCGCCCTGCAACGATGTGCAGCCATACGACAGTGACTCTGCCGCCGTCTGCAATCTGCCGTCTGCCGTCTCCACTGCTCCCACTCTTGCGCCGCTGGGTGCTGTGGATTCACTGTCGCAAGCCGATTTCGATGCCATCCGGGCAAAGTATGCCGATCTCGGCTTTTCGGCAAACGTGACGGATTACCATGTCATTGAAATCGCTGCCGATGAACTCTCCGATGAGGCACTCCGGGATGCCATCGACGAGGCGGCTACCACTACCGACAACACGTTGATTGTCCTCCGCACCAATGCTACGCAGAACGTTCTCACGCTCACGGAAGGACAACTGGACGTTAACATCAATGTTGCCACACGGGGAAACATTAGCATTGTCAGCCTCGGCACTGACCCGCTGACCATTAACGCAAACAATCAGTCCCGCATCTTCAATGTTCGATATGGAACGGAACTTGCACTGGGCGGTCTCACGCTCACAAAGGGACAAGTCGGTGCCTATGAAGGCGGCGGGGCAATTTACAATGCCGGTAAGATGACGATGACCGATTGCACCATCACCGACAATACGGCTGCCGCCAATTCCTACGGCGGAGGGGGAATCTACAATTACAGTTATGCCACGCTGACCATTACCAACTGCACTATTTCTAATAACGAGTCACTCTCGGCTACCTATGGCGGAGGAGGAATTTATAACTCCGTCAATGCTACGTTTATGCTGACTGACTCCGTGATTTCAGGAAACAAGGTCAGCACTACCGTTGCTACCAATGGCGGTGGTGGAATTTACAGTGCCGGTGACGCATCTGTGATTGACAGTACGATTGCAGGAAACTCGGCATCGAATGGTGGAGGAATTTACAGTACCGATGCTGGTACGTTGACCATCACGAACAGTACGGTATCAGAAAATTCTTTACAACAGGATGGTTCTGGTGGTGGAATCTACAAAACTGGCACCGGTACGTTGACTATTACAAACAGTACGATTTCAGAAAATTCGTTACAACAGGATGGTTCTGGTGGTGGAATCTACAAAACAGGCACCGGTACGCTGACTATTACAAACAGTACGATTTCAGAAAACTCGACTTCTTCGAGCAACTGGAGTTTAAGTAATGGTGCTGGGATATACAATCGGGACGGCGCACTAATCATCATAAACAGTACGATTGTTAACAATAGAAATGCCAGCCGTGGCGGTGGGATTTATAATTCCGGTGGCGCACTCACGATAACGAATAGTACGATTTCGGGAAACTGGGCGTGGTCGGGAAACGACGGTATGAGTTCTGATGCGCGTACCGGCGGTGGGATACACAATCGAGGCGGCGTACTGACCATAACGAACAGTACGATTTCTGAAAACAGAGGAGGGAGAGGGGCTGGAATTTACAATACCGGTACACTAACTGTAACGTATAGTACGATTTCGGGAAATGTGGGAACGCAAGGATCTGATACTGGCGGTGGATTTTACAATACCGGTACACTCACGGTGATTAATTGCCTGGTGTCAGGAAACAACTCTGGCTCCGGTCCTTATAACCTTGAACATCACGGCGCAGGTTTCTACAATACAGGTACGTTATCAATAACAAACAGCACTATCGTAGGAAACTCAGGTTCCGGTGATACACAGGGGATTTACAGTATCGGTGAAACTGCCGCTGTAATCATCAACAACTCCATCGTCGCTCATAACATTGACACCTATGGAAATCGTGCATCTTCTGACATCTTTGTCGTCAGCGGCACGATCAGCGGCAAAAACAACCTCGTCGGCAACGGTGTAGGTCAAACCGAACTTGTCGATGGCATGGATGGTAATATCGTCGACGCAGACCCCCGATTCATTCAATTTACACCCTACGCCACATGGTCGAACACTCTCTGGCAAACATGGAATTTGCACCTCCTTCCCATTTCTCCCGCTGTTGATGCAGGCGACAACAGCCTTGCTGTCGATGCCGAGGACAATCTTTTGCTTGTCGATTTGGACGGCGGAGAGAGAACCCTCAATTACATCGTTGACATCGGTGCGTATGAACATGGCAACGTTGTCATGCCGCCAACAGCACCGATGGATCTTCGTTGCTCGAACAAGACGAAAGAATCAATCACGTTGGCATGGAACAGCGATAACAATGCGGCAACGACGAGTTACAGTGTCCGATGGAGACTGTCGTCCGGCGGGACTTGGTCAACGGCTATTGTTGTATTAGGAACGACGGCAACCATCGAAGGGCTGACTCACAGTACGCCGTATGATTTCCAAGTTCGTGCGAACAACGGAGGGGGGAGTTCTACATGGTCATTTCTTTCCGCTACAACACTCACACAACTTGCCGTTCCGACGGGGATCACAGCAAGCAGCAAAAACAGCACGACATTGACTATCGGTTGGATCGCCGTGGACAACGCCTCCGGCTACACGATTCAATATGCCGCCAATTCCGGCTTTACGCAAAATGTTAAAACTCTCGACGTTCTTGGCGGTGCAACGACCAGTACCGACCTCGCCGGATTGACACCCGGTTCACTCTATTATGTCAGAGTCATGGCAAAAGGCACAGGCGAGTATTTCGACTCGGTGTATTCGGCTTCTGTCAGTAGCATTCCGAGGGAACAACTTGCTGCTCCGACGCTTGGCACAGTAACCGCAGCCAGCACCAGTTCGGTGAGCGTTGCTTGGGAGACGGTCGCCAATGCCAGTGGTTACAAAGTTGAGTATCGAACGGAGGAAGCCGATGCTCCATGGCTGGAAGCGGGCTTGCCGGGCAATGCTACGGTTACGTTTCAATTTGACGGGACAACGTGGTGGTCGGCAACTATCGGCAATCTTGCTGCAAACACAACGTATGAGTTTCGTGTAACGGCACTCGGCACCGGAACATACAGCGACTCTGATCCTTCTTCTCCCACACTGCCGGCAACGACGCTCCCGGCTGCTGACACACCGGCGATCAGCGTTCAACCGGAATCGGCAACTTATACACAGGACGACACTGCCGACGATCTTTCTATCACGGCAAGCGGCAACGGCACGTTGACGTATCAATGGTACGACGACGATGGGGCAATTTCTGGTGCAACTTTGGAGACTTTCACACCGTCAACAGCAACGGTCGGGACAGCGGCATATTACTGTGTTGTTACAAACTCCCTGAACGGAACGTCGCAAACCGTAACAAGTGATCCTGCAACGATAACAGTGAACGCACCTATCGTACCACCCGACACACCGGCGATCAGTGTTCAGCCCCAATCGGCAACCTACACGCGGGGACAAGCCGCCGACGCTCTTTCCATCACGGCAACCGGCAACGGCACGTTGACGTATCAATGGTACAGAGACGGTGAGGAAATTTCTGGTGCAACATCGGCGGCATACACACCATCAACGGCAACAGTTGGTGCTGTGCAGTATTACTGTGTTGTTACGAACACTCTAAACGGAACATCGGAAACCGAAACGAGCAACACCGCAACAATAACGGTAAATGCATCGACCGAACAACCCGATACACCGACGATTACGGCACAACCGCAGTCGGCAACATACACACAAGGTGAGGCTGCGGCTGCCCTTACCATCACGGCAACTGCCGGCAATGGCACGTTGACATATCAATGGTACGACGACGATGGAGAAATCTCTGATGCGGCATCGGCGACGTACACGCCCTCAACGGCAACGGTTGGTTTTGCGCAGTATTATTGCGTTGTTACGAACACTCTGAACGGAACGTCGGAGACCGTAACAAGTGATCCCGCAACGATAACGGTCGATGCACCCACCGAGCCCCCTGAAACACCGACGAATTTGCAAAGTACGAACCGAGCATCTGCGAGCATCACCTTGACTTGGGATGCTCCCCCCGGCGGAGCGGCGTATTACCTATTGGAATACTCGCTCGACGGAGAAGATGACTGGAACAAGGTCAGCGGTCCCATTACCAACACATCTTACACGCACGGCTCGCTTACTGCCGAAACAACATTTTATTACAGAGTGTCTGCTGTCAATGATGCTGGAACTTCCGACCCGTCTGAAGTTTTGGAAACCAAAACTCGTCCCGCCGCTCCTGATCTCGATGCCTCGATGGGGGGCACGATACCGTCCGAGGTGGAATATCAGGACACATTTGACGTTATTTCAGGAACGATTAAGAACATCGGAGAAGTGGATTCCAGTGACTATACCGTAACATTTTACGCTTCCACCAGTGAAGCAACACTTTTCACACCGGGAAGCAATATCAATCTTGGTTCAGTCGATATGCCAAGCCTTGCCGCCGGTGAAACAACGACGGCACAACTAAACGGCATTAGCACGCTCTTGCTGGAATCAGGAATGTCCTATTACATCGGTTGGATCATCAGCGATGTCGAGGACGAGGCGAATCCCTACAATAACAGTGCCTACTGTTCAACGCCGTTGACCATCATCGTTACGCCGCCGGACACTCCGCAAAACCTTCAAAGTCCGGCAAAAACAGACAATTCCATCACGTTGACTTGGGATGCAGTGCGCTATGCCACCGGTTACGAAATTCGCTACCGAAAGGAAGGCGAATTGTGGAGCGAACAGAGTGAAGAAACGAATTCGGCAATTCTGACCGATCTCGATCCTTTCACCGAGTATGAAATTCAGGTGTTGGCGGTGAATAGTGCCGGTGAGTCCGACTGGTCGGACACCATTTTCGTTACAACGGACAAGATTCAACTGTCTGCGCCGGAACCGCTTCTGGTGATTGCGGTTGACAGCCACACCATCGACGTTTCGTGGGAACCGGTGGAGTATGCCGATGGTTATATTGTCGAGTATTCGACCGATAACTTTAACGATGACATTCGCGAAGCAACGCTTGATGAACTATTATCCACCGAGGTAACACTGACCGACTTACTGGGCAACCAGACCTATTCTGTTCGTGTAACGGCAATCGGCAGTGGTGTGTACGAAAATTCTAACCCGGCAGTGGGTTCTGCGACGACCCCGGCGATTCTACTAGACACACCGACGCTCGGCGATGTAACAGCGACCGGTGTCCGCACGATCAGCGTTTCGTGGGAAGAAGTGGCGAACGCCAGCGGCTATGAGATTCAGTACACCACCGATTCGGAATTTGCCGCCGACGTTGTTTCAAAAACGGTCGATTCGGAGACCTTTACAACGGAACTTATCGTACCTGAACCGGGCACAGTCTATTTTGTCCGTGTTGTGGCAATCGGTACCGGCGAGTATGGCGACTCTGGTCCTTCCGGCGAAAAATCGGCAACGACTCACCTTTCGATACCCGCCCTCAACAGCACCGGTCAAACGTCGGATTCCATTACGCTTTCTTGGAATGACATCGCCAATGCCGCCGGTTATGAAATTCGATATAGAAAATTGGGAGGAACGTGGAGAGAACCAAGCCCTTACGATATGAGTCCGGTAACCATTGGCGGTCTCGATGCCTATGCTGCCTACGAGTTCCAAGTGCGGGCGGTCAATAGCGTCTGCGAATCCGATTGGTCGGACGCAATTTCTGTAATGACCAAAAAGATCACGCTGCCTGCCCCTATGCTCGATACTGTAACCGCAACCGGTTCCAGCACGATCAACGTTTCGTGGGAAGCGGTGCCGCATGCTGATGGTTATGTGATCCAATATGCGACCAATTCCGCCTTTGCTGGTGCTTTGACAAAAACGGTCAATGCAAAGACCACTTCAGCAAAACTTACCGGTCTCGAAGCGGGAAAAACCTACTATGTCCGGGTGATGGCGGAGGGTTCCGGTATCTATGAAGACTCCCAATACTGTGGTGCAAGATCGACAACCACCGAAAAAATCAAACTGTCCACACCGAAACTCGGTAAGGTGACGTTGACCAACACGAACAAGATCAGCGTTACGTGGAGTGCCGTCGCGAATGCCAGCGGTTATATTATTCAGTACGCTACGGATTCGGCATTTACCATCGGCGTTGGTTCTAAAACGGTCAATGCGATGACCACCTCGACGGAACTGACCGGTCTCGATCTGGGCACCACTTATTATGTCCGCATTGTGGCAACGGGTACCGGCATGTATGGCAATTCTGATCCCTCCAAAGCAAAGTCGGCAACCACCGGGACGGTCAAATTGCCTACGCCGCCAATGCCAATGGGCAAAGTGAATGCGGAGGACAACAGCATCACTGTTACTTGGGCAACGGTGCCGGGTGCCAATGGATATAAGGTTCAGTATTCGACCAATGCAGCATTTTCTTCCGGTGTTCACACCTTAAAAACAGAGGATTCGACGACCACGTCGATAGACATTACCGGACTCGCTGCGTACACAACCTATTACGTCCGCGTCATGGCACTCGGCGGCGGGGCTTTCAAGAACTCCGATTACTCTTCGGCAAAGGCGATCATCACTCATAAAGTCAAGTTGGACGCACCAACGCTTGGCAATGTCGTTGCCACCGGCAGCAACACGATCAATGTAGCGTGGAACAAAATGAACAACGCCAGCGGTTACACGATTCAGTATGCGACCAATGCGTCGTTCAGCGGTGCCCTTACGAAAACGGTCAATTTGACGAGCACTTCAACCGATCTTACCGGGCTCAAGGCAAATACGACCTATTACATTCGTATCTTGGCAACGGGTGCCAATGCTTACAGCAATTCCGATTACTCCGCCTTGACTATGGCAACGACGCGAGAGATGCCGATCATGTCGCCTGCCGTTCCGGTGAAGCCGGCGGTCAATGTTACAGCGAAGAAAACCACCATCAGCAGTGTGACGTTAACGTGGAAGATCAATTCCAAGAACAAGGATTACACTTCCGCAAACTATACCGTTACTTGCACCCCTCTCAATACCTCGGCAAAGATTGGGGAGGTTATTATTGCCAACGGAAAAGCGACCGTGGTGATTACCGGTTTGACTCCCAAGACGAAGTACAAATTTTCCATTGCGGCAACCAACGGTCAAATGTTCCAAACCGCTTCCGTTTCGGCAACGACGGCGAAGTACACGGCGGTCAAGTCGCTCAAATCGACGGCAAAAACTTCGACCTCGGTTACGCTCTCATGGAAACCTTCATCGGCAAAGGGAAACACCGATGGTTATGTCATCGAAGTTTATAACTCTACCGGCAAGGTTTTGCTCAACACCGTTTACGTTGCCGGTGTCAATGCAACGAAATTCACTCTAACGGGCTTGAAAGCAAAGACTCAATACACATTTGTCGTGAAAGCCGCCGAAGGACAACTCGTCTCCTCTGCCGCCAAGGTTAAGGTTACGACCAAGAAAAAATAGTACGTATCCCCTGTTGGTCTGGACATCCCGTCATTCCCGCGAAAGCGGGAATCCAGAGAAACAAGTGCAAAACCTCACGTCTGGATTCCTGCTTTCGCAGGAATGACAAAAACACGTCCAGATCAAATCGGGATGGGTTCTAGTCCCGAATAGCGGCGGATTTCTCCGCCGCCATTCTTATCCTACACCTGTCAGGTAACGGTAACGTTTGCCTTATAACTTCTCGCCGCCGCACCGCCGGTGTGGGTTGCATCATCGAACCGTTCCACCGTAACGCGGTAATTTTTGGCATATAGACCGTCGATGACAGCGGTGAAGGTTCCGCCGGCTTCGGTGATGGTGATATTTTCAGGAGCAATTTCTGTACTAGCCACTATGAACTTGTAGTTGGCAGCATCTGCCAGATCGCCTGCCTCCTTTTTCCATGTAATTGTGATCTTTCCAGCAGAGGGTACGGCATCAAAGTCAGTCAGCCGGTCCATTTCATTAGTAGCGTCAACCGCATCTTTGACACGATCCACCATCAACACGTTGCTCGTATAGACATCCGAGGGTTGTCCGTTCACATTCCGGGCAAACATGTACAAGTCCCCTGCTTTGAGATCGACTCCCGACCCGTCTGCGAACTGAAGGGTAGAAATATCAACTCCCCCCGCACCGGTATATCCGCTGCCGATCCCTGCCATTGTTACCGTTCGGTTTGTTGCCTGCCACGTATCACCTTCGTCCTGACTCACGAAGAGAGTCCAGACCGTTCCGGCAACATCCTCCGATGTACCTTGCTGCGGCAAACCAGCATCAGTTCCCCAAGTTCCTTGGTTGCCTGGTCCGAAGTGGAGATACAGTGCAATAGGAGCGGTTGCACCTTCATAGAGCACGTTGACATAATTCTGACCATTGTTACCGGTGTCAAAGAATGCGGAGTCGGCATAATTGCCTACTCGCACTCGTTGCATTGATTCCGCCAGTGCAGTGGTGCCGTCGGCAGCCAGTGCAACGACGCGGAACCATACGATATTAGTTACCGTCAGACCGGCTACGGTATGGGTAGTACCGCTGGCAGTTTCAGAACCCGACAGGGTGGCGGTAGCCCAGTTGGGTGCATCCGCTCCCACAAACCACTCAACCCGGTAACTCGACGCTCCGCTCACGGGAACCCAAGTGAGTTTTACCGAAGTCCAATCGTTCATTAGGGTTCCCGACGCACTCACCGATTGTGCTTCAAGTCCTATTGATGCGGTTGCAACTCGATCAGCAAGGCTGCCGGAACTGTCTGAAGCGGTAACACGAATCGTGTACATCCCCGGCGACACACTGAACGATGCAGTTCTAGCCGTTTGATCGACATTCGCCGCAGCAACTTTTGTCCATTTAGTGCCGTCGGTAGAGTATTCAACGGTGTAACTCACGATTCCATCAGCCCCCCACGAATTGGCGGGTAGCGTCCACGAAATCTCAACAGGTTCACTCATGTCAACTTGTTTCGGTGCCGTTACGGTGAAGGTGCTCAGTTGCGGTTCTGTCCACTCGGTTACGTGCAGAGGATTACGCACATAATAAGTGCCGCCGATGGTTCGAGCCAACGCACCCCCTGTTGGAGTGTCATCGGCGTATCGTTCTACCGCAATCACGTACCAGATCGTGTTGTGTTGACCACGCAAACCTCTGATAACGGCAACCCATCGTCCATCGCCTGCATCCTGAATTTCGGTATCGACCCACTCACCGGACACCATAAGCCGGTAATTGGCACCGTTTTCCATATCTCCGGCAACCTGATTCCAGTAAACGATTGCCTTCGCATCGTATTTGTTCACATCCGACTCTTCGACAGTGATAACGCTTAATCCTGATATAGCAGGTATCGCCGTTTCAGCCCCCACGATTTCATGGTTGGTGGTAAACTCCTCTGAAGGTACCCATTTGCCGCCATCCTCAACCGCCAGTGCTATTTTGTACATGTTGCCGGCTTTGAGATTGACAGCCCCTCCTCCAGAGTTGGCGTGCCACTGAAGGGTGGTCGTATCGACTCCCGACATCGTGGTGAATTGCTTGCCATTACTACTGTCGGGAACTACGGTACTGTTGAGTGCTACCTGTTCGGTTGTTTGCTTCCATGTTATGCCGCCGTCTTGGCTCACCCAGAGATGCCACGTCTGCCCATAGGCAGTATCGGCGAGACCCTCATAAGGCTGCCGTCCCCTAACCCCGTAGGCGAACTGACCGCTGTCGTCCCGGAAATGGAAGATCAAGTCAACACTGGTCATTCCCTCCCGCATGTACTGTGTGCTGGTGTTTTTATCTGTACCTGTCGATGATTGGAATGTTCCCTTAGTCGTGTAATTACCGACGCGCACCCGCTGTGCATCCGCTTCGTCCAAGACAAAAATTTCTGTGCTGCCATCCAGTGCAGTGATGCGGAACCAATAGACAAGTTCTTTCGTAAAATCAGTCATGGTGTACGAAATTGTTCCGTCGGCTCCAATGGTGAGACCGCTGCTTGGAACGGTAACAGATTTTGTCGGATCACCGCTCCAATCGGGCGGGGCAGTACCTGCCTCGCTGGGATTTGTGGTCGTTTGGAATATGTCGATTCGGTAGGAAGTCGCCTTTGGTAATCCTCTCCATGTGAGTGTTACCGATGTCCAATCGGTGAGCCCGTAAGCGTCTGTCAGTGTTCCATCAGTCGCTGGTACCCCCCCGGCACTTACCGATTGTGCTTTGAAGTTGGCAAACGCCATCACCACGTCCGCGGTTTCCTTCGAGTCGGAGTCCGTATAGAGGGCATCCGTCGAAACGGCGACAATTTCAAACTTGTACGTTGCATCAGCGGTGAGACCGGTAACGGTAGTGGTCTTCGTTGCTTGTCCTGCAACCGAAATGGGAACCGACCATGTTGGAGTAGCAACCGCCTTACCCGTCGCATCGTGAGTCATCTGATAACGAATTTGATACCCCGTCGCATGGTCAACCGCATTCCAATTCAAAACCGTCTGCCATGTGCCGCCCAGAGTGGTTTCTGATACAAGTGCCCACGCAAACGTTGTCGGTTGATCCAACGGTTGTGCCTCCGCTTCCACCGCAACGCCGGCATCTGCCGGAATCTCCAACTCATCCAAGGCAGCCTGGTCGCCCCCTTGGAAAACAACCACCGATTCCCCAGCGTAGGCAGACAAATCCGCCGTTACCGTGAGCGTTTCTTGACCTTCGATCGTCGTTTCCGTCGAGCCGGCAATGATCTTCCATTTTGATTCCACCGTATCGTAATACGCCGCCGAAAATTGAAGTCCCTCCGCCGCTCCCTCGCCATCAAACGTTACCGTTCCCACAGTCGCACCGGCTTCGGCAGGCGGAGCAGGATTGGGAATAACGGTTCCCTTGTCGTCAAACACTGGTCCCTCCGCCGTTTTCGTCTTTGCATAAACGCCGACCCAGACAGACTCTTCTGCGCCCTTCACGGCTTTAATTTCAAACAAATACATCTTGTCCGCTACCAAGCCAGACAAGTCATACGTTTTAATCGCTCCATCGGTAATCACCTTCGGCACATCCCACGTTGCAACGCTTTCTGCCTCGCCGACTGCCCGATAACGAATTTCATATCCCGTGGCATCTTTAACCGCATCCCAAGCAAGCGTGGCAGTCGTTCCACTGATCGATGCACTGAAATTCGTTGGAGAATCAAGTGCCGTTGACAATACGTCCTTCTTCACCTTCACCGCCTTCTTCGCAAACAATGATTTCACAACCGTACCATCCGGTCCTTCACCTTTTGCACGAACTTCCAACGTCGGCTTCCAATCCTTCCCTGCTTTTATGAAACCAGTGAGCGCATTCGCTTTCAACGTCGCTATCGAAACGCTCGCCGACGCTTTGTTATAAACGGTATCCAGCAGGACTTCCTTCGTCTCTTTCTTCACTTTCGTCAGCATCCAAATCTCGTAGCCAGTCGTCGCAGTGTTCGGATGGGCAGTCCACGTCAAGTTGACAGACTCACCGGCAACCGTTGCTTTCAGTTTTTTGACGGCAACATACTTTACCGTCGAGGCATTCGTTTTGACGGCTTTTTTGGTTTGCGTGTTTCCACTATCTTTGAACGATTGGAAACTCTTAACGGCATATTTCGTTGAGGCTTCCAAGCCGCCGATTTCGAGTGTGTACAAGGTTTTCGCTTCCTTCGCTATTGTTTTACCGGGGGCTTTGCCGGGGTCTTGCGAGCCAACGCCGTGCAACTTGAAAAGTTTGGCTTCATCAATCTTCAAGCCGCCATTGTCCACCACTTTCCAACCATTGACGGCGGTCACGTCTTTGGTAAAAACCAGATTGTAGGTTTTGAGCGTAGCCTTTTTGCCCGAAGTCAGTTCGATTTTGATGGTGTCGGTTTCGGCTGCGAGACTGACGGCGTTGAATTGAAGTGTAATCGTCGAAAGAGTCATTGCCGAATTTTTGACTCCCTTGACCTGTTTGAGTCCTTTGACTTCTGTATATTTGGCATCGACGGCAGCCAGTTGTGCAAGAGCGTTTTCAGAGGTAGGCAACCGGTCGCCGAGCGGTTGCGTGCGGTACTCCGCACTTGCAGTTTCGAGTTGGCTATCGCCGACGTTGCCCCCCGGAGGTGGGCAACCTACCTCGTATTCCGAGATCAACGTCCAAGGTGAGACGGAGAGCATTTCTCGTCCTTCGAGTTCTTCGATTCGGCACTGCCTGCCGCGCCGTTGCTTATCTGCTCGCTTTTTTGAGGTGTTGGAACTGTTGCCGAAGAAATTGAAACCGCTGAAATCAAATTTTGTCATGGTTGTAATCTTGTTGTTGACGGGGAAAGAAGGGCACTGCACAACGCTGACCCCATGTGTCAACGTACCATATTTTAGCCTCTTTTTCAAGACCCGAATAGGTGTGCTTCTACCTTGCGAAAAGCATTTCGGTGTATGTCGGCAAAGACCACAGGTCGTCGTCCACCATTGTTTCCAACGTATCGACGATCTCCCGAAGCGTTGCCATAGCGGGGAGGATCATATTACAACAATAGTCCGCCGAAATGCGAGATTCCACTTGCACCGTTTTTTTAAGCAAATCAAGTCCCTTAATCAGTTGGTCAAGCCATGAGTCCAACTCTGCAAGTACCGCTTTTTGCAATTTTGTCGTTGCCGCTCCAACCAGTACCGACTTGTAACGAAACACCGCCGGAAGAATCATCGTTCCCACGATCTCGATTGCCGTGTCGGCTTCAATGCGGATCGTTTTGACGTAGTTTTCTGCATAAATTTCCCGCCGGCTGTCTGATTCCGCCTTGCTAAATATGTTGTATTTTTCGAAAATTGCGACCGCCTTCTTGCCGTTGATGAGCGGCAGGCATTCCGCCGTCGTCTGGTGGTTGGACAACCCACGCTTCTTTGCCTCTGTCTTCCACTCTTCCGAATAGCAATTACCGTTATACAAAACCGCCCGATGTTCCTTAATGGTCATGCAAACGATCTCGTGCACGGCAGCATGAAAATCTTTTTTTGCTTTTAATGCTTTTTCCAAGAGTCCCGCCATATAATCGAGGCTTTCCGTTACAATCGCATTGAGTACCGTGGTTGACCGGGCAACATTGTGACTCGAACCGACCGCCCGGAACTCGAATTTGTTGCCTGTGAAGGCAAACGGACTCGTTCGGTTTCGATCTTCGCTATGTCTTTTGAGCGGCGGGAGCAAGCCGACTTCGAGGGGAGTTTGTTTTTTTGCTTCAGCCGCTGTGCCTTCGGCGAGTTTGCGGAACACTTCCTCCAAGGCACCGCCGAGAAACATGCTCATAATGGCAGGAGGAGCCTCGTCCGCACCGAGCCGATGATCGTTTCCCGCACCGCTGACGCTCACCCGCAGCAGATCGCCGTGCAAATGCACCGCTCGAAGGACCGCCGCCATCAAAAAGAGAAACTGAGCATTTTCGTGCGGCGTGTCTCCCGGTTCGAGGAGGTTTTCCCCCTCATTGGTCATCAGCGACCAGTTGTTGTGCTTCGCACTGCCATTGATTCCGGTAAAAGGTTTTTCATGCAATAAACAGTGGAAACCGTGCCGGGTGGCAATGTTACGCAGGAGTTGCATCAGGAGCATTTGATGATCCACTGCGAGATTGGCAGGTTCAAAAAGCGGGGCAATTTCAAACTGTGCCGGTGCCGTCTCATTGTGCCGGGTATGCACCGGAATACCAAGCAGAATCGCTTCGTATTCCAATTCGGTCATGAACCCGATGACTCTTTCGGGAATCGAGCCGCAATAACTGTCTTCGAGTTCCTGCCCCTTCGGCGGCTTTGCTCCGAAGAGCGTGCGTCCGGTGATGAGCAAATCGGGACGCAATGCGGCAAGCCGCCGGTCGATGAGAAAGTATTCCTGTTCGGCTCCCACGGTCGGATAGATGTGCGTTACCTTGTTTTTGCCGAAAAGTTTGAGTACCCGGAGTGCCTGCTGCTCGAGGGCAGTCATCGAGCGGAGTAGCGGAGTCCGCATATCGAGAGCCTCACCTGTCCAACTGATAAAAAGCGTCGGAATGACAAGCGTCGATCCGTTTTTATGCCGGAAAACGAACGCGGGACTCGACGGATCCCAAGCGGTGTAGCCGCGTGCCTCAAAGGTTGCCCGAAGACCCCCGGAGGGAAAACTGCTTGCATCGGGTTCGCCCCGGACGAGTTCGCTGCCGCTGAACTTGGCAATGGCAACGCCCGGACTTTCCGGTGTAACAAAGCAATCATGCTTTTCGGCGGTGCTGTCGGTCATTGGTTGAAACCAGTGACTGAAATGGGTGGCACCGTGTTCTTGCGCCCAAATGCACATCTCTTTGGCAACGGCTTCGGCAATATCAGGACCGAGTGGTTTGGAATTGCGAATCGTCTCTTGTAGAGATTCATAGACCTTATCCGGCAATCGCTCCTTTTGCACTTTGGCATCGAAGCAGTGATTGGCAAAGAGGGCTTTTAGGTCAGCCGTTTTTCCCGCAAAGGGAACGGAGACAGCATTAGGATCGCTGGCAATGGCAACGAGAACCTCACGGCGAACATTGGAGGGCATGGAGAAAGGTTAGGAAACATCCTTACAGACGCGGATTCTAACAGAATTGAAAAATAGATCAACACCTTCGAGTTGATTTACGTGTGGGGTGCAGACCGTTAACAAGTTTGTATGAAACCGGGTTCTCCTTGTTCAAAGAGTGTTAAACTGTAAACGTTCGTTTTTTTCAGTTTCACCTCTAAC
>Ga0082212_10004073_pt1 | contig 20470 bp, 12 predicted proteins | sample TergutNt197P3_FD_71548 | JGI IMG/M metagenome (GOLD analysis project Ga0082212, IMG submission 71548) | Neocapritermes taracua P3 segment gut microbial communities from Petit-Saut dam, French Guiana - Nt197 P3 | ecosystem: Host-associated > Arthropoda: Insects > Digestive system > Gut ... | reverse complement strand
ATTCAATATCCCCATGCGGCAATTAGTTTTCACACACGAATTCATTTTTCTGAATAATTTTAAGAGCGTTATTCCTCAGCGCACCATCGCAGCGCATTTGTAAGCGTCTTTTGAAACTGAGGATTGTGCCAAACCGCAAGATGATGCCCGGGCGTTAAAACGCAGACTCTTCCCTTTCCCTGAGTGCGAACCAAGCCGGCAGGACAGATACACGCAGGGCAATTGTCATAAGGCGCTTCTGCATACTTGCTTTCCTCTCCCTGCGCAGGGGAATAAGACGCAATTATAATGTCTGCGTCAGGGGAAAGTATTTCCAGCCTGTAATGTTCGTCTGTTTCAACAAAGATTCCCACATCTTTTGTGACAGGGTGCGGTTTTACAGGCTGGACGGTAACCGGAAGATCGCGCGGGTGCGAGGCAAACTTGCAGCCAAGCAAATTGTCGAGTGTTTTGGTGTTTTCGCCTGCGACAGTTGCCGTGTGAATTGCAAGCAATCCTCCGCCGGCTTCTACGTAATCGACAAACGCTTTTTGCACTTCGTCCGTTTTCCAGCTTTCCTTGTTTTGCTGACTGACCTGATCGCACTTGCTCAAAAGCACAACAGGGTAGCTGGAAAGCATGTCAGTTTTAAAATCTGCGGCTTCGATGATTATGTCAAATTGAAAATCCTGTTTTGCAAGCGGAGCAACACCGTCAATAGGGACTTGCCCTGGATGCCAATAGTCATCACAGATTAATAAAACCTTCATTATATCTCCTCGGTTTTTCTGATCACTTCCTGATAATTTTTAAGCAGGGCTGCATTTTCATTCATGATGAAGTCACGGCTTGCTTTTATTCTTGAAGGCATCTTTGCGATAAAGACTGCCGCTACTTTTTGCTTGCGCTCACTGTGATTGCCGTCCCTCAAGAACAGATAACCGATTATAAGATCGGTTGCCATTTCAACAAGCCTTCTGGAATGATAGGTAAGGAACTGTTCGTGATCTTTGTAATTTTTCGCATACTCAAGCGCTTCGTCAAATACTTTCCGCGCTTGCCGGATCGCATTGAGCAGCTCGCCGCCATGCGTGTAGTTGAGCTGGTCGTACTCGTCCATGACAGCCTGCGCAATTCCAGAAGTTACGGGACCAATTGCGGCTACAACCTGAAGCTGTGTCGTTCCCTCGTATATATTCGTGATCCTTGCGTCCCTGTAATGGCGTTCAACGTTAAACTCTTTCATGAAACCCGTACCGCCGTGGATTTGGATTGCGTCATGAGTAACCTTGTTCGCCATTTCCGTTGTATAACCTTTGACAAGAGGGGTAAAGAAACCGGCGAGCTTCGCATATTTTTTTTTCAATTCTGTAATCTCGCCTTTTTCTTCTGGGTGTTTTTCCGAGTAATCTTCATATACTTCCTTGAGGTCAACGAAACGCGCTGTCTCGTAAAGGAGCGCGCGTCCGGCTTCAACTGCGATTTTCATTTCTGTAAGCATTTCAAAAACAGGCGGCAGGTCACGCACCGGCGCTCCGAACTGAATTCGTTTCGCCGCATAAAGGTCGGCTTCCCTGTACGCCGCTTCCGCAATACCTACTCCCTGAGCGGCAACGCCCAGGCGCGCATTGTTCATAAGCCAGAGCGTGTACTTTGTAAGACCCCTCTGCCGTTCGCCCATAAGTTCTGCAGGCGCGTGGTTAAATTGCAATTCGCAGGTCGGCGAGCCGATGATGCCGAGTTTGTGTTCAAGGCGGCGGATGATCATTTTATCATCGCGTTCATAAAGAAAAAACGAAAGCCCTCGCGCACCCTTGCCCTTTTCTTCGCTCCTTGCAAGAACAAGCGCGATATTTCCACAGCCGTTAGTGATAAAACGTTTTACTCCGTTAAGATACCACTTGCCGTCACTGTCCTGCACGGCTTTAAGGTTTACCGATTGCAAATCGCTTCCTGCGTCAGGCTCTGTAAGAACCATGGAAGAATCCCATTCGCCGGAACAAAGTTTTGGGAGGTAATAATTTTTCTGCTCTTCTGACGCGAACTTATTTATTGTCTGCGCATTGTCCTGCTGGAGTCCGAAGTTTAAAAATGAGCCGTCCGCGCGCGCAAGAATTTCTGCGGCAATGCTTAAAATTGTGTTGGGCATATTGAGTCCGCCGTACTGGCGCGGTAAATTGAAACCCATCATGTCCGCCTGAGCGAGCATGTCCAGCGCTTTGCGAGTCGCAGGATTCAGCGTTACCTGATTATTCGCAAGCGTTGGTCCCGCTTCATCAACCGCAGGCGCATTGGGAGCCATGTAGTCTCCTGCGATTTCCCCGATGATCGATAAAACCATGCGGTACGAATCCATTGCGTCTTCAGCGTCTTTGGGCGCGTGGGCGTACAGCTTCGCCTGATTAAAATTATCCTCTTTCATTTCAATGACGCGGTTAAGATCAAGATGTTCCAAATGGAACAATATATCTTCATTATCAGTTAAAAAGTTTGTCATCTGTAACTCCTTATACCCTAGCCTTGTATGCTTTGATCATTCGGGGGATAACTTCGTTCAGGTCTCCCACGATGCCGTAATGCGCAATGCCGAAAATCGGCGCTTCGGGATCATTGTTGATTGCGATGATGCGCGCAGAGTCGTCCATTCCCGCTCTGTGTTGAATCGCGCCTGAAATGCCGCAGGCTATGTAAAGTTTTGGACGGACTGTCGTTCCCGTCTGCCCCACCTGATGTTCCTTGCCGATAAAACCCGCGTCCACTGCGGCGCGCGAAGCGCCGACTTCCGCACCAAGAGTTTCCGCAAGTTCGCGAAGCAATGCAAAATTATCTTTGCTGCCAACGCCGATACCGCCTGACACAATAATTTGCGCGCCTTTAAGATTGACGGTTTTCTCTTCCATTACACGTTCAATTATTTCGCTTAGGAAATCATCCTTTTCAAGTTTGACGGGTATCTTAATTGTTTGCGCTTTTCTGGAAGTGTCGGGCTGCGCCATTCGCATTACGCCTTCGCGCACCGTTGCCATTTGCGGTTTTTTCTCTGGGCTTACAATAGTGGCGATAATGTTGCCGCCGAAAGCGGGGCGTATCTGATAAAGGATGTCCTTGTACTCGGTTTCTTTCTGGGTGTGATCCCCGATTTGCAAATCCGTGCAGTCGGCAGTAAGCCCCACTTTAAGATGCGATGCGACACGCGGTGCGATGTCACGCCCTTCTGTAGTCGCGCCGTAAAGTACAATCTGCGGCTTCATTTCAGAGACAACTTGAATCATCAGCTTGCTGTAGGGAATGGGCGTGTAGTATTTGAGTTTGGGATCCTCTGCGATGTAAACGCGATCCGCGCCCATGCTCGCAATGCGTTTGACTTCAGCTTCAACCTTGTCGCCGAAAATTGCTGCGCTTACCTCTACTTTAAGCCTGTCTGCAAGTTCACGAGCTTTGGAAACAAGCTCAAGACTTACCTCCGCTGTTTTGCCTTCGTTCTGTTGTATATAAACCATTACACTGTTTTCGCTCATTTTTTACCCCTCAACCAAAAGTATGATCCGCGATAAGACCGTGGATCAGTTCTGTGACTCCGGCTTCGCCGGGATCGATGTATCTGATGTCCGCGGCAGTAAGCACTACGGAATCAATTTTTTTCACCTTGGTAGGAGAACCGGAAAGTCCGCACTGGAGCGGATCTGCGTTGATTGCAGGAATGTCCCAAAGCGCCATTGGATTGGCAACCTGTGTACCTGACGCACTTGTCTCAGCAAATGGATCACTTGGTGAGCCTGCGCTTCCCGAAACGGGAACAGTCCTTTTGTAAGTCATGGTTTTGATTGCTGATGCAGGACGCGGCATTTCACCTTCCGCCGTGAAAGTAACAAGGACAGGGAATTTCGCTTTCACTTTTTCCCAGCCGCCTTCGATAGAACGCACGGCGGTAATTTCTTTTTTTGACGAATCAAGTTTTTCAATTTTAGAAACGCAAGTGATCTGATTGATGCCGAGCTTTTCAGCAGTCTGCGGTCCCACCTGCGCTGTGTCACCGTCAATAGCCTGTCGGCCACAAATAATCAAATCGAACTCCTCTAATTTACGAATAGCCATCGACAACGCATAAGAGGTGGCCAGTGTGTCAGCTCCTGCAAAGGCGCGGTCAGTAAGTAGATAACCGCCATCAGCGCCCCGATACAGTCCTTCGCGAATAATTTCAGCCGCACGTCCGGGTCCCATAGTGATGATCGTCACCGTTGTACCCGGGTAGGTATCTTTCAGTCGCAATGCCTGTTCTAGCGCGTTCAAATCTTCGGGATTAAAAATGGCCGGAAGCGCCGATCGGTTGACCGTCCCATCTTCTTTCATCGCATCTTTCCCCACATTCCGCGTATCTGGCGTTTGTTTAGCCAGTACAATAATTTTCATATTCATAATATTATATAATATATTTAGGTCCGTCCGCGTCCGCTAATAACGTTATTTTTCGCAAATTATTTATCATAAAATTTCGCGTTAATTCGCGTAATTCGCAAACAAATTAGCAGACAAAAGTAGTGAACCTAACTAAATTTGCTCAAATAATGCACATGAAATTTATTTCTGCGCAATAAATTGAAGAGAATCATAAATTGATTCCCATTCAATACTTAAATTATTAAGAGAAGGGAAAAGGAGATTTGCGCCTGCATCTAATAATAAGGCGTCGGGTAGGATACCGGTATTGACGGCAATAACGAACAGACCTGCGGCGCTCGCGCTTTCGATTCCAAGCGGAGCATTTTTTACGACAATTGCTTCGTTAGTTTGCAGTCCGCCTTTTAGAATGGCCATAAGGTAAGGTTCGGGGTGCGGTTTACCATGTTGAACATCATGTGCAGTCACCATATTATCGCGCGTAAAGATGTCGGGAAAATCATTGAATATTCTGTTTATCAGGGAGGGTTGCTTTGAACCTGTGACCAGCATTGCAAATAAATTTCTCGACTTTACTTTTTGTAATAACTCCAGACTGCTGGGCATCACTGCCGCAGGCGGGCAAGACATGAAAATATCTGTTTTTTCCTGATAGATACGGTTTCTTTCTTCTCTGCTAAAAGTCAAACCGCCCCGTTTGGCAATGACATCAATCTGATCGACGCCGATTCGGCCTTCATTCAAATATACGTCGTTGGCGGTCATTGTTAGTCCGTACTTTTTCATTGTTTTCTCCCATGAACAGGCATGGTCCGGCATGGTATCGTACAATACGCCATCCATATCAAAAAGTACGGCTTTCAGTGCAAATCGCTCATAACCGGTTTTGCGAAGGTATTGCTTTATAGAATGATGGATGTTGTTCATATCGTTTCAAGCATTTTATGTGTCGCATCATCCTGAAGTCTCTGCAGGAACAGCTGAACGCCTGCCAAATCATCAGGCTCCGGACTCCATGGCGCCATATTTTCCGGTGATAACGGTGCGTACGGGCCTTGTTTTACTTCGTAAACGACACTTCCGGTTTCTAATACGAGTAGCGTATGCCACACATCGGCAGGTATCTCGCCTCCATAATTGCCTGTCGCGGGGTCAAGGATGCGCTGTTCGGTGATATTTCCTTGATCATCAAATAGGAAGAGCGCCACCTTGCCACGAAGCAACAGGAATATCTCTGTTTTATCCGGATTTTTGTGTCGGTGCGGACGCAGGTAAGTACCCGGTTCCATCGCATTTATCAACCGGTTAATAGGATCATCCAACGAATCGTGGAAATTGTTATTCATACGCAAACGCGACGATTTCATCGCTTGTTGTGTTATCTCGTCGAGCAGTTTTTTATCAATCAGCTTCATTTTAAGGTTTATATTTTGATTTTTTTAATATTTCTTGCGCATTATTATTGATTATCAGGTCTTTGCAGGATGATTTCGTCTGTTTCATATAGCGCGATACAATTTGATAACCGGTGAAATTTCCGATATTTCCAGGCGCATCTGCCGCAATAAAGGTGGAAGGAGCGGACTGAAAATACCGGGAAACAGTAATTGCTTCCGTAGCATACAGATGTTTGCGCTCTATCAGCGTTTTCCAGATGGCGGCTTCATGTTTTTGACACCATTGATATTCGCTTTCGGTCAATGAACTGATTTTTTGAGCAGAATAATCATTACCGATTTGCGTCAAAACGTATGCTATTTTTCCTTCATAAATCATTCTTTCCAATAAAGCGCCTTCATTGTCTTTGAATGGAAACTCCGACATTAACCATGCATACAACCCATCTATTGCCAACCGTTCGGGCGCCATATTTTTGCACTGGTAGTCGTAAAAAAAGTTTTTGTATAAAGGATAATCAGCGCCCATGTACCTATCAATTGATATGGACAGCAAACTGTCCGCAACAATCATATTTTGTTGTAATCCTGAAATATGAACATAGACCGCTGGAAGCTGCATGGCCGGAAACAACGTTTTTAATCCAATGAAACCGCGGGATAGCTCCTTTTCAACCAGTTCGACCACCGGTGAATGGGTCGAATACAGCGCAAGTGCATCTGAATACAGCGATTTGAGCGTAGGTTCGGAGTAGTAGGTTTCCATCCGGGCGAAAAACTCAGTCGAATCGATAATATTTGTTTGGAATAACGTCTTACCCAGCAACCCTAATAGCTGAGGATATTCATCAATGATTTCCTGTAAAAGTAACGATTTATCCGCCCCAGCGCCTGAATCAATCCATCGAAATAAAGCTGCATCAAAACGGTTCATCCGAATGTCGATGGAATCGTTGCTTGTTCCGAATGTTTTGCTATTACATCCGTAAAACGTACATGTTGTTAATAAAATAAATACCCAAAGTCGTTTGATAAACATTTAATAATCTTTTTTATTTTAGTTTCGGCAAGAGAGGTAAATAGCTGTTCGTATTAAAATCCGAAGTCTATCGTATCAATTTTCCGTTTATCCTCTGCGGGCGGCAACTCTGCCATTTGATGGACTCCATTGGCCTCAACAACAATTGCACGTTTGGGTTGTACAGGGCAGATCGATTCGCATCCCCCGCATCCGATACACAGCTCCTCCTCTATCTGGGGGATGGTCAGCGTTCCTTTGTATGGAACCATGTGGACGGCTTGTGTTGAGCAATGCTCCGAACAGGCGCCGCAATCTGTTTCATTGGTTTTTACTATACATTTATTAATATGGAATTTTGCGATGCCTACCTGTGTGACTTTTTTCTGCTCAACGGAGATTGGATGGATGGCATGGGTTGGACATACTTCCGAACAGACTGTGCAAGAGTAATTGCAATAGCTTTTATCGAACGACATGAACGGCTTGAGAATATAATTCCATCCATAGTCCAATCCGGCAGGTTTAAGGACGCGCGAAGGACAATGTACGACGCACAAATGGCATCCGGTGCAGTGATTTTTAAATCGTTCTATCCCGAAAGAGCCGGGTGGAGTTACAGGAATCCTGTTAGATGTATCCAAAAAATATCGAAAACGAAACCTTTTACGATGCGTTGGGGACACAGCTGACGCCAACAACGGAATAGCGCTTCCCAATGTTGCGCTTGCAGTAAGAAACGAACGGCGACTGTTGGTAGAGAAGTTCCTGCCATCAGTTACCTGTTTGGTTATTTCGGTCACTGTATCAAGTGGAAGGGCGTCTTTTTTTCGTTGTGACCTGATTGAATGATAACTGTATTTTATCGCTTGTTTATTACACGAAGAAAGGCAATTAAAACATGTAACGCACTTGGACATATCAATCAACCGGTTTTTCGATTGGATAGCTTCTGCCTTACAGGAACGCTCGCAGGATTCACATCCGTTGCAAGCGTTGTTGTCGATGGTTATCCTCCGTAAAGAAAATCGCGAAATTATGCTTAACAGGGAGCCAACCGGACAAATCGTATTGCAGTATAATCGTCCGCGAAAATAAACCATTATGATAAATACAAGCAAAGCGATGATTGCCGTAACGAATGAGACTATTGAAAAATCGATGCTCACATAGTAAAGCGAATAATTACCTCGTGAAGATAATATACCCGAAAACAAGTTATTGATTCCTATGACTATCGGACGAAATAAATGCGTAGCGATACGTCCGAAAGTACTGTACGGGTCTAGCAACAGACAGATTTCCATAAAACCAAAGACGACCGACAGCAATGTCATACCCAAAATGGTATAACGCATCCCATTTGCCGGTTTCCGGTATCTGAAACGCATAGCGCCACGCTTTTTCTTCTTGCCGATACAAGCCAACCGATTGAGGAAATCTTGCAAAATGCCGGCAGGGCATATCGTTGAACAATAAATGCGTCCGAAAAATAACGTCAATAGTAAATGAAGGACAAACAAAGGAACAAATCCTCCAATTATTGCAGGTATTAGTTGAATATGCAAAATTTTACTGAGCGAATTGGGTAAAAAATCGGCAAAGTCAATGAATAACAACAGCAACGGAGTAAAAAAGACAAATGTAAGAACGATCCGAACGACCTTTAATCGATGAAAAGATTTCTTCCTCATAGTAAAGAAATGAAAAATACATCTTACAGTCTTATTCTCTCTATGTTAAGTTTGGTCAAGTCGCTTGAACCCAATTGATGAGAAACACCCATTTCGATATGTTTCACAGCTTCAAGTTCCAATTTCTCAACCTGATTAAATAGTTGTAATGCAGCGACGTCGATAGCAACGATATCGGTTGATGCGATAAGCGCTTTTACGGTGGCTACGTCGGCCTCGCTTTTTCCTTGTGGTCCATTTTTAAACAATATACGGTACGAATCGACAATGTTCAAGACAGGTTTTTTTGTATAGGTACAGATGTCGGCGATGCATTGATGCAAATCATTGGCATGGAAAAATTGACGATCCCAGACGATACCCATCAAGTTTTTCATGGCGCATGACAACTTTGCGCCGCCATGGTTTTTCAGGACAGGCACATTTATCCAAGCATCGGCATTCATTATTTCATTATGTATCTTAGTGGATTTCAGTTTAATACCCTTCGAGAGTGTAATCTCGTTAGAGTAATAGGATACGTCATTGGCGGGAACCATCTCTCCGCCTGCAGCTTTGACCGCATCTTCGATTCCGCTTGCAGCGTAGCATTTTATCCAGTCGTCGCAGGTGTGGTCAAGAACCTTCACACTAGCTGCGCCTGCTTCGTAACATTTTGTTACTAATGCGCCAATCAATTGCGGATTCGTATTACCGGCTAATTCTGGCTTTCGATCCCAGCCAATGTTGGGTTTGATAGTAATTTTTTGTCCTTTTTTTACAAAATTACCTATACTACCTAATGCTTCAAGCGCTTTGTCCAGCATAACAGCCGGTTCGCCACCCATCACAGCCACCATATCGGGGATTGCTTCAATAATTAATTTGTTTGAACTCAACGCGGCTTGCAAACCGTTAAAATTCAATGAAAAAGCAGCGCTCACACTTGCTACTGCGCCCGTTCTAATAAAATCTCTTCGTTTCATATCTATTTGAATTATGGCTGCAAATATAGTGCAATCCGAGAGAACTACAAAAAATTTAACTTTTTGGTAAAAAGAAAAAAACAACTAACTTTGCGTCTGTTTTATTAATAGTTTGAATAATTCAGAAACATACAGGATTGGTATTGACGCAGGATCTACTACGCTGAAAATAGTCGTTTTAGATGCTGAGAACCGTTTATTATACAAATCATACCAACGGCATAAAACCTATATCGACAAAGTTTTTGTTGAAGAGATAAGACAGATAGGCAGTCAGTTTCCCCAACAGCGGTTTATGATAAAAATTACTGGTTCTGCCGGAATGGGCATTGCCGAGCGCACTAAAATATCTTTTGTGCAGGAGGTGGTTGCTTCAGTCGAAATGATCAATCGGATGTATCCCGATGTCCGTGTAATGATTGATTTAGGAGGCGAAGATTCGAAGATGGTATTCTTTTCGAAAGGACATCACCCTGATATTCGGATGAATGGCAGTTGCGCCGGCGGAACAGGCTCGTTTATCGACCAAATGGCCGACTTATTGAACATCCCGATTGAAAATCTTGGCAAACAAGCGTTTCAACACAACAAGATTTATCCGGTGGCTTCGCGTTGTGGGGTTTTCGCAAAAACCGATGTGCAAAACCTGATCAGCCGACAGATACCGGTACCCGATATAGCGATGTCCATACTTCATACGGTCGCCCTTCAAAGTATCACATCATTAGGGCGTGGCTGTGAGATTCAATCCGGCATCCTTTTAACCGGAGGGCCATTGTCGTTTATTCCTGCTTTACGCGATGCCTTAAAAAATATTTTACATCTTACGGATGCAGATATATTATTCCCTGAAAACGGCGTTTATTTTCCGGCCATGGGCTGCGCGCTATGCTGTGATAATGCAGATGAAATAATGGATTTATCGTCCATTTTGGAAACTATGGAAGCTACAAAAACGCCTGCGTTAAAAAATGTGTTACCTCCGCTTTTTAAGGACGAAAATGAGTATGATGTCTGGAAATCAAATAAAAAGATAAAACATCTTAAGCGGGAGGAATTAGGCGTCCGCAAGAACTTGAACTGTTTTCTCGGTATTGATTCGGGTTCGACGACAACCAAAATCCTGATCTTAGACGAAGATGATACGTTGATATTTTCGTTCTATGCCCCTAATAAAGGCAATCCGCTGAAAAAGACCATTGAGGGACTTGCCCAGTTTTATCAAGAGGCTGCCGCACAGGGCGTCACGTTCCGGTTTATCGCTTCGGCTGCTACTGGTTATGGAGAAGAACTCATCAAATCGGCGCTCGGACTTGATTATGGGCTTGTGGAGACGATGGCTCACCTTGCAGGCGCACAGTTTGTGGACCCGGACGTGTCATTCGTACTTGATATTGGCGGACAGGACATCAAGTCGATTTTTACGGACAAAGGGGTAATCTCAAATATTGAATTAAATGAAGCCTGTTCGTCAGGTTGCGGTTCTTTTCTGCAAAATTTCGCTGCAACGATGAACCTGAGCTTGCCACAGTTTACAGAACAAGCCTGTTTAGCCGCTTACCCCAGTGATCTGGGATCACGTTGTACCGTCTTTATGAACTCGAAGGTTAAACAATCGCTCCGACAACATGCAGCATTAGGCGATATTGCTGCTGGTCTCGTTTATTCGGTAGTGAAAAACTGCCTTTTTAAAGTATTGAAAATTTCAAACCTGAACAAGCTGGGAGAACATATTGTGGTACAGGGAGGCGTTTTCCGTAACGACGCCGTTTATCGCGCCCTCGAACTGCTATCCGAGAAAACTGTCAGCTCTACCGATTACCCGGAGTTGATGGGCGCGCTTGGGGCGGCGCTCTATGCAAAAAAAATGTACCTTACGGAGCTTCGCCGCATGTCGTTGATCGACTGTGACGAGCTTCCTGAAAAACGCTTGTTGATTAGCTCCGATCTTAATATTTCTGAAAAGCGGCAGCGTTTTACAGGCAACAAACCGTTACCTGATTTCGACAGGATAGCAACGAAAGAATTGCAATGCAAAGGTTGTACCAATACTTGCACGGTACTACGCTTTACATTTGAAAATGAGAATGTTTGCTATGCCGGTAATAAATGCGAAAAAGTGTTCTTTAATAAACAATCCGCTACCGTCAAAGGGGTTAATGCCTTTGATCTTAAAACGGATATGCTTTTTGGAAGGGGATTGCGGGTCAAGCCCGCATTGACGGAAGGGAAGCGAATCGGGATTCCGCGGGTACTGAATATGTTCGACAATTTTCCTTTTTGGCATACAATATTTACCGAATGTGGGTTTGAAGTTATATTATCGCAGGAATCTTCATATTCGCTGTATCACAAAGGCGCAGGGAGCGTGATGTCCGACAATATCTGTTTCCCGGCCAAATTGGTGCATGGTCATATACTTTCGTTGGTAGAACGCGTTGACCGCTTGTTTTATCCTATTATCCCGAAAGAAGAAAAAGATTTCGACGCTTCAAATAATTCATTTAATTGCCCGATAGTTAGTGGATATCCGGAAGTTGTTAGGAGCGCCATCGACCCGCAAGAAAAATACGGCATCCCATTCGACAAACCGGTGATTACCTTCAACGACCCAGACATTTTGGAAAGAGGCTGTTTTTCTTACTTTTCTTCGTTAGGCGTGACAAAGGGCATTTTTACAAAAGCATTTAAAAAAGCGGTGGAAGTGCGTCGCTCCACAAAAAATGACCTGTATATCCGACAGAAACAGCTGCTCGACGAAACATTGAAAACGAAGCAGTTGGCCTTTGTAGTTGCCGGACGACCTTACCATGCCGACCCATTAGTTCTTCAAAAAGTAGGGCAGATATTATCTGACTTGGGTATCACGGTTTTGACAGACGATGTTTTCTGTTTCAGTGAAAGCGAAGGTTTTAGCCGGTTGAATATTGTTTCCCAATGGTCGTATCCTAACCGCGTTATTCAGGCTGCTTTAGAGGTGGCAAAACTGCCGCAAAACGTACAAATGATACAACTTAACTCATTCGGATGCGGCCCGGATTCTTTTTTTATGGATGAGACTACCAACATTTTGAAGCAAGCAGGTAAGAACCACACGATCCTGCGAATAGATGAAATAGCCAGTCCCGGTTCTATACGCTTGCGTCTGCGATCATTAATTGAATCGCTCCGTTCAGCTCATCCGGAAGATTTTATAGCTACGCGTCCTTTTGAAGGGTATACCGGTAAATTTGAAGACGACGACCGTCGCAAAACAATACTGATACCCTGGTTCACCGATTTTATTTCTCCCTTTGTTCCGGCTATTGGACGATTACTCGGTTATCAGGTTGAAAACCTGCCTCGCTCGTCAAAGACATCTGCCGAAGCAGGACTGAAATATGGACATAACGAGGTCTGTTATCCATCAACGCTGATCTTAGGAGATATTATAACTACGTTACAATCAGGAAAATACGACACTAACGAAGTGGTTGTACTGATAACGCAGACCGGCGGTCAATGCCGGGCTACCAATTATCTTGCGCAAATAAAATCAGGCCTCGAAAATGCAGGATTCTCACAAATTCCCGTGGTGGTTCTTTCTGCTGGAGAGGTTTACCAAAACGACCAGGAAGCATTTAAACTGCCGTTGATAAAATACATCCGGATTATTACAAATGCAGTACTCTATGGCGATGCTTTACAGCAAATGTATAACTCAACGGTTGTTCGCGAAAAGAAAAAAGGCGAAACAAAAGCGCTTTTTGATTTTTATATAGAACGAGGAATTGAAGCGGCGCTAGCTAATAACAGTAAATGGTTGCTTACCCTGCTTGAACAAGCTGTTGCCGATTTTAATCAATTACCTGTCTATGAAAAGGATTACATGAGAGTTGGGGTAGTGGGAGAGATTTATGTGAAATACAATAATTATGGTCAGGCTTACACCTCCGACTGGTTGCGCGAAAAAGAGATAGAAGTAGTTACCCCTCCGATTATTGATTTTTTCATTCAATACTTTGTCAATTCGAAGGTGAATGAAGAGAATGGTGTGACGAAAGCTGAACTGTTGACAAAAATATTACGTCCGGTTTTCTGGAATTTCATGCATAAACGGATCAAAAAGGTTGAAACCATCGTGAAGCGCTACCGGTTTTTTATGCCTGCCGAATCTATTTTTAAAAAAGCCCAATATGCTGCTGAGGCGCTCAATTTATCGAATCAATTTGGCGAAGGGTGGATGATCGCAGCCGAAGTAGCCTGCTACGCTCACAGCGGTATCAACCGTGTAGTTTGCCTCCAGCCTTTTGGGTGTATAGCTAATCATATTGTAGCTAAAGGTATTGAAAAACGTCTAAAAAAATTATATCCCGACCTCAGCCTGCTCTATTTAGACATCGACGGAGGTATGGCCGAAGTCAACCTGCAAAACAGATTGCACTTTTTAATTAGCAACTCAGTGCATTAAAATAATAATCCAAAAAAATAATCATAAAAATGATGGATATTAAAAAATATGTTTACCTTTGCAAAAATTTTCTAAAACTAAAAACATAAATGCCTATGAAAAAAAAATCGAAGTAATTGTAATTGGATGAGAGGCAGGGGATATATAGTATTTACCTGTCGTTATTTTTTTTAAATTTTTAAACCTAAACAGTATTTATATGTAATTAAAAAAAAAGGACATGAAGAATCAGATTATTAGTTTATTATCTTTATTTTTATTGTTTCCCGCGGTTGGCTTTGCACAAACAAAGACCATTACAGGGAGTGTGAAAGAAGCAAGCACGAATGAAACGCTTCCGGGGGTTAGTGTCACAATTGTCGGCACTTCGAGAGGCACCGGTACAGACCCTAATGGCGAGTTTAGTCTCTCTGCATCCGTAGGCGACACGCTTTTATTCACTTATATCGGAAAAAAGGACGTTACCCAAGTGGTCGGCCAGCGTAATGTGATAGATATACTCCTGTTCGACTCTGAAACAGCCCTGGATGAGGTTGTAGTTACGACTTTCGGACGTTCAAAGAAAGCCAATGTAGCTTCTTCTATTGAATCGGTCAAAGTTTCCGATCTGCGGATTGGAGGCTCGAATCTTACCTCAGCCCTGTCTGGCAGGATTGCTGGATTAGTTTCGTACCAGACTACCGGAGAGCCGGGCGCCGACAACGCCCAGTTCTTTATTAGAGGCGTCAGTTCGTTTGGTTACAAAACCGACCCGCTGATATTGATCGACGGTTTCGAATCGAGCACCGACGACCTGGCCCGCTTGCGCCCAGATGAAATCGAGAGTTTTTCTGTGATGAAAGATGCTGCGGCAACGGTTATGTATGGCGCACGAAGCGCCAATGGCATCATCTCTATTGCAACCAAATCAGGGCATGAAGGCCCTACAAAGGTCAGCATGCGTGTGGATTTTAATATGGCCACCCCTACACAGAGCATTGAGTTTCTCGATGGACCAACTTACATGCGGTTGTACAACGAAGCGCAATTGACCCGTTTCCCTAACTACAGCGCTTTCTATGACGAACAGAAAATCCAATCCACCATTCGCGGCGAAAATCCGATGATCTACCCCGATGTGAATTGGTATAAAGAGCTTTTCAATAAGCAAACATTTAATCAAAAAGCCGATGTCAACTTTTCGGGCGGCGGTCAGATAGCTAAATATTTTATTGGAACAAGTTTCGACCATGAAACAGGTTTGTTGAAAGTTGATAAACGTAACAATTTCAATAATAATATTAACATCAACCGAGTAATGATCCGAAGCAATGTGGTTTTCAACCTGGGTCGCACAACGAAATTAGATACCAGGGTTTCGGGACGCTTTGAGCGCTATACAGGACCTTCGGTTCCTGCAAATACTATTTTTCGAAATGTGATGTTGTCTAATCCTGTGGACTTCCCATTTATCTATGAACCGGATGCAGCCCACAGAGATGTAGAACATGTACTCTTTGGGAGTACTTTTGTCGCTAATCAAGGTATCAAGGTTAATCCTTATGCAGAAATGGTAAGAGGCTATGAAGACCGTAACGAAACAAGCATCACAGCACAGGCAACTATTAATCAGGATTTTGGCTTCTTATTGGAAGGATTGACCGGAAGTCTGAAATTTTCGGCTAATACATACAGTAGATATACAAGTACAAGGTCGTATTCGCCTTATTATTATGCGTTGGATAAATACGATCAGATAACTAACGAATACACGCTGTTCGAAATGAATCCCAATGCAGGTTCTCCCTATTTGGGAGATGTACAGCCGGGACGCGACGCCAATGGAAGATACTATTATGAAGGCATCCTGAACTGGCATCGTACTTTCGATATGCATGACGTGTCAGCAACCATAGTAGGTTACGCACAGGAAGAACTGCTCACAGGCGGGAACAGTACTTCGATTTATGAAACACTTCCACAAAAGAATTTAAGCCTTTCAGGGAAGGTGACATATTATTATGATGAGAAATACCTGTTGGAATTTATTTATGGTTTTAATGGTTCTGAAAAATTCCAGGGAACGAATCAATTTGGATTTTTCCCGGCGGTAGCAGCCGCCTGGCATATTCACAAGGAATCGTTCTTCGAACCGCTTAGTTCGACTATCACAGCCTTGAAACTCAGAGGAAGCTTTGGACTATCAGGTAACGACGCCATTGCCGGAAGAGACGGACGTTTCTTCTTTTTGTCAGATTTAGCGTATGGTGGCGGAGCGTATAAATGGGGAAACATTTATACCACTTCTTTTCCTGGTTACCAAATTCGACGTTATTCCAATCCAAACATCACCTGGGAAACATCAACACAAGCTAACGTGGGTTTAGAAATTAGTTTTCTCAAAAAAGAAGCCATTAAATTTAATTTGGAATATTTTAGTGAGATTCGTTCCAAAATTTATATGGAACGTCAAAATTTCCCAAGTTCAGCCGGTCTCGAAGCTGCCATTAGCGGTAATGTGGGTAAAATGTCTAAGAAGGGATTCGACGGTTCTCTTGATTTTAACTATAATTTTAACAAAGATTTGTGGATCACAGGACGCGGGAATTTTACCTATTTTCACAACAAACTGTTGGAGTTGGACGAAAAGAACTTTCCTGATGAATACCTGAAACGTAAAGGACATGCTTGGGACCAGCAATGGGGTTTGATTGCCGAGCGTCTTTTTGTGGATGAATATGAAATTATGAACTCTCCCAGACAAGACTTTGGCTTCTATCAGGCTGGCGACATCAAATACAAGGATGTGAACGGTGATGGCGTTATCAATGAAAACGACAGGGTTGCCATGGGATATCCCACCAGAGCGGAAATTCAATACGGTTGGGGTTTGTCAATGGGTTATAAAAACTGGGATATTTCGGCTTTCTTTCAGGGCGACGGCAGGGTATCCATGTTTATTGACGCAGGGGGTGGTAATGAAGGAATTGCGCCATTTATCAATCAGCGTAATGCCTTACCTATCATAGCCAATGATTATTGGAGCGAAACCAATCCCAATCCACACGCTTTTTATCCTCGTTTATCGACGACTGCCATTGATAACAACACGCAACAATCATCATGGTGGTTACGCGACGCCAGTTACATGCGTTTGAAACAATTGGAAATTGGCTATAATCTGCCAGGATGGAAAAAAATCCGTTTGGATCGGTTCAGAATTTACTTAATGGGTGAAAATCTTTTTACCTTCAGTAATTTCAAATTGTGGGATCCGGCTATGGGTAGCTCAGGCGCCAAATATCCGCCTAACAAGCGATTCAATCTCGGCATAAAACTTGACTTTTAATCAATAATAATAAAAAATATGAAGAAAATTAATTTTTATATTTGTATGATTGCGGTAATGTTCGTAGCCACTGCCTGTAGCGAGTATTTACAAGTAGTGCCGGATAATACCATGAAATTGGAAAATATTTTTTCCACAAAGGAAGAAGCTTATAATGGATTAGCAAAAGCATACTCCTATCTTCCTAACGAAAATATGTGCAATGAATCTATGGTGTTAATGGGAGACGAAACACTCGGTCGGATGGATGCGGACTACCAGAACAATACCGGCGTCATGCGTGGCGAACGTATCATGCGCGGTTTGCAGACAACGGGGAGTCCCATATTTGGAACATGGACCGGTACTGGCTCCGGAAAGAACTATTATAGGGCCTTACGCGCTTGTAACGTCTTTTTAAGTTATTTAGACGGTGTTCGTTATCTTACCGACATCGAACGTAAAGATTGGCGCGCGCAAGTCACATTCCTAAAAGCCTATTACCACTTTTTGCTGTTACGGCAATATGGGCCTATAATTATTTCGGATAAAGTAATAGATCCTGACGCCATGTCAGATGATTTATTCCAGTACAGGAGTAAGGTAGAAGATGTATTTGATTACATCCTTAATCTGATGGATGTAGCGCTCATAGATTTACCTGAAATACGTCCTGAAGCCGATTTTGGGATGATCGACAAGGTAGGCGCCGCAGCGATTAAAGCGCGGGTGCTGCTATACCGAGCCAGTCCGTTTTTCAGCGGCAACAGGGAGTTCTTCGATGACTTCCTGGACCCCACCGATGGAAAAAAGTTTTTCGATGTGAACGCCACAGAGGAACAAACGAAAGATAAATGGCGTAAAGCGTCTACAGCTATCAACGAAGCGATTACTTTGGCCGAGAGTCAGGGTAAAAAATTGTTCACCAGCCAGCCTGACAAGGTATATCTGATGGATACGGCTTTCTTTCGTCTGAATCCTGAAAATCTTCGCTTACTTTACGACTTGCGTATGATCGTTACTACCCCTTGGAACGATGAATTGCTTTGGGGTAATTCAAATGTCAGGAATACCGATCAGGGTGAAGTTGCCGATGCCGCCAATATCCGCCTCCCAGCCGAACAACCGGAAGGATTAAAGGAATTGTCCGGTTATTCATGGCAATGGCTGTCTGCATCTTTTCAAATGGCCGAAAGGTATTATACAAAAAATGGACTGCCCATTGATGAAGACATCACCTACAATTACAACGGACGTACCGACCTTTTCCTGACGCCTCAGGCTACTGACCCTGAATACCCGGGAATAGCAGGTATCTTTCAACCGAACACGACCACCGTCAATTTGTATTGGGATCGGGAAATGCGGTTCTATGCCAATCTCGACTTCACAGGCGGGTATGTGCGCACACACTATCAAACTATTCCTGTTTTAATGATGTATGGCACGCCCGGCGGATATAAAGAAACGGTGAATAGAACCGATTACTTAGCTACCGGCATTGGCTTCCAGAAAATGACGCACCCCGAAAGTATGTCCGACCATCCCTACCGCGTCGTGCGCTATCCATTCCCCATCATACGGCTGGCCGACCTATACCTGATGAAGGCCGAAGCGCTGAATGAGGTCGACGGCGCTGGTCCCGAAGTGTGGAACGCTATTAACTTGGTGCGCAGACGCGCAGGTATTCCCGATGTACAGGATATTTATACGAACTCCTCCATCGCAAAACCGGATGTTTTAAACAAACATACTACAAAAGAAGGCATGAGAGAAATCATCCTGAGAGAAAGGTCGATTGAACTAGCTTTCGAAGGAATCCGTTTCTGGGATATGTGGCGTTATAAAAGAGCGCACAGAGAATTTTCATCCTATATGCAGGGATGGAACGCCAGAGGCGCTCAAGCAAGCACATTCTTCGTGCTGGATGCACTACAGGCGCGCAAGTTTCAAATCAGGGACTATTTATGGCCTATTGCTTTGAATGAGTTGAATACCAATGGTAATCTCACCCAGAATCCCGGATGGTAAAATTAAAAATTAAAAATTAAAGATTAAAAATTAAAAATTAAAAATTGAATTCATTATGAGTACAAAATCATTTTTATTTTTGTTTGCGCTGGTTTTTGTGTACATGACGTCCTGTAAGGAAGGCGGTCGTTTCGCAACGGAAGAAAATTCCACCACGCCTCCAGGACCGCCCACCAACGTTACTTGGATTCCGATCAACGGCGGCGCCAGGTTTTTTTATACCCTTCCAAAGGATAACGACCTGCTCAGCATTGATGCGGAATATACCAACCCCGCAGGAAAAACTTTCAGTTTTACCGCTTCTTATTACATAGATTCGTTAGATGTCATTGGACTTGGTACCATTGCTCCCCAAACGATCAGTCTCTATGGCGTCAATAGAGCCGGTTTACGTTCGACTCCCGTAGATGTGGTCGTTACACCGTTAGAATCGGCTGTTTTACGTGTTGCCAGAACGTTGGTTTTGAAACCGGGTTTCAGTTCTTTCTTCGTTGACTGGGAAAATGAACTGCAACAATTGATCAATGTATATGTGCATTTTAAATATACTGATGCAGGCGGTAATCGCGACATCGTTTCTGTCTTTTCGTCCAATAAGGAAATAGACCGGAAATTTATTCTTAATTTGAACCTTCCTCCAACAGTGCCTATTGAAGTGTCGCTTCGTGTGGAAGACTATTACGGAAATTCAACGGAAGAACAATCCTTTGGCAGCATACATCTGTTGGAAGACAATTTGTTAGACAAGACCATCATGCGATTTCCCGCCCCCAATGATTCAACGGTAGTTCTTCGTAATGGGTCAATAGTTAATACTGGTGTTCCAGCCATGTTTGGCGATGCAAAGGAGGGTCGTATGGCTAAAATTCTGGATGGGATTATTGACCGTGGCGAAATATTGAACTTCTTCCATACCGACAGTCGCGGACGTAACGGTATCTCGGGTATTGCCAATCCTAACGATTGGAATATCATCATAGATTTAGGCGCTTATTATCGCCTAAGCCGTATCATTACCCACCAACGCCATTCAAGTACTATTGAAAGGGGTCAATATTACAGAAATGAAAACTGCGGCGAGTTCCGGCTCTGGGTGTTCAACGAAGCTACCTTGCAGTGGGATTCTATAACGACGCAAAAGACCCCTATCCCGCAAGGCGTTACCGAATTGGAGATGGTAAGATTAGGCGAAGCAGGCGATATGGCTTATTTCTATCCCGACAATCCGCAA
>Ga0082212_10004072_pt1 | contig 20474 bp, 17 predicted proteins | sample TergutNt197P3_FD_71548 | JGI IMG/M metagenome (GOLD analysis project Ga0082212, IMG submission 71548) | Neocapritermes taracua P3 segment gut microbial communities from Petit-Saut dam, French Guiana - Nt197 P3 | ecosystem: Host-associated > Arthropoda: Insects > Digestive system > Gut ... | reverse complement strand
GTAAGCCGCTCTGTCGTTGTGCCGTCGCCGAGATCGTTGCGGTCATTATGTCCCCAGCCCCAAAGCGTGCCGTCTGTTTTGATCGCCATTGTATGGCGGCTGCCCGCGGACACGGCGGTAACATTGTCCATGATCTTCACGGGAGAACGCCGGGATTCTGTTGTGCCGTCGCCGAGCTGGCCATTCGTATTAAATCCCCAAGCCCATAAACTGTTGTCACTTTTTATTACCATGCTATGATATTCCGCGCTGATGGTGGAAAATGTTTCGCCGAACGCATACGCCGGCATTGTCATGGAAACGGTGAGCAGCGGCAGCGCGACCGCCATTGCCACGAGCAGGGATAGAATACGTTTTTTCATTTTGAGATTCCTCCTGTAAATTTTAGAGTTTGGTTTTAAGTCACGGTAAACGAAACGCTCATAACAAATGCCTCGTCTGTAAACTCATACTTGCTATACAGCCGTATTTCATAAGTGCCTGCTGTAGAAGCACCGGCTGTACGTGGCGCGGAAAACAACCTAAGCGTACCGGAACCCGCTTCCGGATGTATTAGAGTACCCAAATAACTGTCGTTATGCTTTGCTCCATCGCGGAAAAGAACCAAAAACGCCTTTGCGCGAACCATTTCCTGTGTAATTCCCGTTGTGGTTACGATTATTCTTTCACCCGGCGCGTATGTGGTTTTATCAAGCGAAATACTCGCCCCGGCTGACGGTTGCGGCGATGGTGATGGTGACGGAGCGGCAAGCGATGTTCCCGGCAATGTTTCCGGCTTGATGTTGCCAAACGTGATTATGCTCTGTTCCCTTGTATAGTTCGCTTTCGGGCTGAAATTGTCGTTGCCCGTGCCGCTCATAATCCCGTTAGCGCGGACATAGTTAATACCGTTCACCGCCCATGTTGACGCTGTTCCTATATCCGCAAACCCGGAGGCCGGGGGATTGTCCACATTTGCGCCAATGGCCTTGCAAGTGTTCATTATCATAGTCGCGGCCTGTTCACGGCTGAATTGGCCGTTGGGCGTAAACAACCCGCCGCCTGTACCGCTTGTTATGCCGAGGGCAGATGCCGCCAATATGTCGGGGTCGCTTGTGTCGGTAAAGGCGTTTGTATTGCGTGACAAGCCTTTTTCAGATAGCACCGCGTCTATGTTCTTGCCCGTGGCGTACTCCACCCACTTGACCGCCATTTTGCAAAATTCGGCGCGGGTGATTACGTTGGTGTAACTGCCCTGTATGTCGTTCGGGACAAAGCCCTTTCCAAGCGCGGCGGTGACGCCTTCCTTTGCCCATGTGCTTGCGCTGTCAAGGTTGGCGGGGGGCGGGGGTGTGGTTGAGGGGGGTGTCGGTGTGGGCGTACCGCCCGGCAGTTTCACGCCGTCCATAATTTTTATGGGCGCCGGATGACGATATGTAGACTCATGAGTATAAGTTCCTGGATAAGCGAGCTGGCCGTCCCCATCACTTCCCCAAACCCAAAGCGTGCCGTCTGTTTTGACGGCCATTGTATGACTTCCGCCCGCGGATACAGCGGCAACATTGTCCATGATTTTTATAGGGTCAGGCACAGACTTTGCCGTGCTTATTCCCGTCATAGGGTTTGGAGGATTATATTCTATTACTCCGCTGCCGATTTGGCCGGCATCATTAAGTCCCCATGCCCAAAGTGTGCCGTCTGTTTTGATTGCCATTGTATACCCGTCGCCCGCGGACACGGCGGCGACATTATCCATGATTTTTATGGGGTCAGTATTTGTTTTACGATCACCGGTGCCAAGATAGCCGCTTCCCCAGCCCCAGAGTGTGCCGTCTGTTTTGATTGCCATTGTATGGCTGGCGCCCGCGGATACGGCGGCGACGCCGTCCATGATTTTCGCGGGGATATGCCTGTCGTCTGCTGTGGCGGGATTGTCGTACAGGCCCATATTAGCTTCCCATGTCCAAAGTGTGCCGTCTGTTTTGAGCGCCACAGTATGACGGTCACTCGCGGACACATCAGCTACATTATCCATGATTTTCACGGGTGTGTGCCGGTTTACATTTGTGCCGTCGCCGAGCCTGCCGATCCTGTTATCTCCCCAAGCCCAAAGTGTGCCGTCTGTTTTGATTGCCATCGCGTGATAATAACCCGCGGACACGGCGGCGACATTATCCATGATTTTCTCGGGGGTAAGTGTTAAGTCTCCCGAACTGTCGCGCTGGGGAACTTCCGAACCGTTACCGAGCTTGCCATGTTCATTTTCTCCCCAAGCCCAAAGCGTACCGTCTGTCTTGATCGCAAACGTACGGGTGAAGCTATTATTCCCGGCGCCCGCCGCGGATACATAGGCAACATCATCCATGTATTTCAAAGGGGTGCTCGACGGCAGGCGTTTCCATGAGTGACTGGCGGTGGAGAACGCCTGGTTGTGGCCGTCATACAGGCCCCAAGCCCATACACTGCCGTCGCTTTTGATTACCACACTATGAAGCGTTCCCGCGCTGATTGCGGAAAATGTGTCGCTGACCGCATAGGCCGGCATTGTCATGGAAACGGTGAGTAGCGGCAATACGACCGCCATTGCTGTGAGCAGGGATAGGATACGTTTTTTCATCTTCAAAAACTCCTTTGGTATATAGATTCCCATCATACCAATTTTACCACAAACAACTCTGGTTGTCAAGAATTTCCGCGCGGTGGCAGGGGGATTTGGTTTTGTAATCGCTTGTAGGGGACGATGGCAATCGTCCCGCGTAATCATGGCAATCGTCCCGCGTAATCATGGCAATCGTCCCGCGTAATCATGGCAATCGTCCCGCAAAATCATGGCAATCGTCCCGCGTAATCATTGAAAATGTCAGACAAGATCGGGCGGATTGCCATCCGCCCCTACGTCCAAATCAGAAATCGTACCAAAACGAAATCGCCCTGCGCGGGGGGAGGTTTGATTTACGTTCTACCGCACCGCCCGTCCGAATATCCTGTACCCAAAGGAGGGTTTATCCATGTTTATTTTCACCGCGAAGCTGACACGCAAGAAACTCGCCGTCGGGATCGGGGCCGTCGGCGCGCTGCTGATCGGCGTCATCATCCTCATGTCGGGACGGGGCAAGGCGGAAGCGTCCGCTTCAACGGTTCCCTCTCACAAAGGCGTCAAGACCGCCGAAGACCGCGTCGCTTACCTGACCGCTTACGGCTGGGCGGCCGAAGCCGGGACGGAGGAATGTCAGGAGGTCGTCATCCCGAAGGACTTTGACGGCACGTTCGAGGAGTATAACACCCTGCAAAAAGAGCAGGGCTTCGACCTCTCCAAATACAAAGGCAAGCGCGTCAAGCGGTACATATACCGGGTCGCCGACCACCCGAGCGGGCGCTCGCCCGTATACGCCAGCATCCTGATCTATAAAAACACCGTCATCGGCGGAGATTTGCAAAACCCCTCGCCGGACGGGTTTATCCAGGGGTTTGAGAAAAAAGCCTCGCTGGAAGAGTAGATCCGTTCCTACCGGGTGCGGAGCAGCCGCAGCGCGCGGGCGTACTTGCTGCTGTACTCCTTAGACAGCGCGTGCTTGCCCTCCAGATAAGCCGCCAGCGCGACCATCTCGCCGGGGTCTCCGGTCAGCAGTTCCAACTCAAGCTCCAGAAAGGTTTCCCGCTTTTCGCCCGCCGAAAGCGTTCCGCGGTCGAGCGCCAGTTCGGCCGTGGAACCGTCGGGCAGGCGCAGCGGCGCGGCTGTGCGCGTAAACCGTATGGCGCAGCGCGGCAAAAGCGGTCCCGGCAAGGTCAGCAGGGCGGAAGGCGCGCCCTCCGCCACGAGCAGCGGCAGAGCCGTTTCCCAGTCCTCGGCGAACACCTGCCATTCGCTCCGCGAAAAGAGGGAGCCGTCGCGCGTTCCCGCCGTCTTGCAGCAGGCGACCGACGTCTCCCCTTCGCGGCGCAGACGCAGCGACCACTGCCGTTTGTCCAGCTCGCCGCTCTCGGCGTCGTAATAGACCGCGTCCATTGCGGTATCGGAGAAGTCCCGCATCATACAGGCGGCGATACGCTCATCCTCCAGGATGGGCGGCACCGCCCATTCGCCCGGCAGGCGCAGCTTGATCTCAATCTCCGCGGGCATGGGGACCGCCTCCTTTTCACGATGCGGATACTATTTTAGTGGAGATTATCCGAAAAAAATCTTACCAATCGCTCAAACACCTTATCCCTGTCTCTTGCTGTTTCATAATACGGCAGTCCATGCTTTAGGCACTGCTCTTTTATAAGCTGGCTTTGTTCTACAATATAGGCGCACCCTTCGCGCAATTCATCCTCTGGCTTATAGAACGTGTAGTCCTTTTCGGTGTCGTAGGTTTTTTGTATCAAAAACCGTTCTTCAGGCGTTACATCGGACGTAATAAGATAGTATATTTCGCAGTTTTCCCCGTGCAAATACTTCATATAATCATCAGGCAGCAGCTGATAGATGTCCAGCACCATGCCCCGGTCAAATTCGTCGTATTCTCCGCTGTCCATCATCGCCCTGATAAACGGCGCGACTTTACCGCTTATATTGTAAAGGATGTCAAGCGAGGACATATCGGCATATGTATTTATCCCCAACTCGGGGAAAACACGCTCAAATCCGGCGTTAATGGAATCCATGCTTATATGCTGATACCCGAATTTTTTAGATATAATGCGAGACATTGTGCTTTTCCCCGCGCGGGGTACGCCCGCTATGACAATATTGTTTTTCAAAGAGACACCGCCTCACAAACGATAGGGGCTTTTCATTGTCGGCTGGGTTCACGGCCACGTTTGCCAACGCCGCGGCGCCGGCGCGCGTTTCCGGACACATCCCTTCCGAAACCGCATATACTGTATCAGGAGGCGGTCAAAATGTCAAGGGACGTAAACGAACTCACCAAAAATCTGATGGGCGCGGCCAAGGCCAAAGGCTTTGACACCGCGCAAATATCCGGCATCATGGAAAGCCCGGAGGGGCGCTCCCTGATGGCGCAGCTCAACGGGCCGGGCGGCGAGGCGATCAAAGCGGCGGCGTCCAAAGCCGCCGAAGGCGACACCGACGCCCTCTCTTCCCTGCTTGGCTCCCTAATGTCCACAAAGGAAGGCCAGTCGGTAGCCAAACAAGTGATGGGCATGAAGAAGAAATAAAGTAGATTCTTAAGAAATTTTTTCTCAAAAGTTTCTTAAACCGCCGGAGGCAATTCATGGACAATTTCGACGAAAAATTGAACAAACTGCTGCAAAATCCGGAAGCGCTGGCGCAGGTCGCGGAACTGGCCCGGGGAATGCAAGGGCAGCGCGACGCCGCGTCCGGCGGCGCGCGCGGCGCGCAGGACGGGGGAACTCCTCCCGCCGGCGACGGGTTCGACCCGGGGCTGCTGGGCGCGCTGTCGAGCCTTGATCCCAAGATGCTGAACGGCATCGCGGGGCTGCTGGGCGACCTGACGGCGCAAGACGACCGCCGCACCGTGCTGCTGACGGCGCTGCGCCCGTATGTGCGCAAATCGCGGCAGGAGAAGATGGACCGCGCCGTGCAGCTTTTGCAGCTTTCCAAGGTGGCGCGGCGGGCCTTGGGCATGTTTGGAGGGTCATAGGATGTACAGCCGTTATTCGGGATACCGGCCGTTTGTACCGATGGACAACCGCCTCTCACGCCACGGGGGCGGCGAAGCGCCGCCGCAGACGCCCGGGCTGGAGGATGGCAATGAGCAGGCGCCCTATCCGCTCCCGTCGGAGACGCTTGAGCAAACCGCTCCCTCCCCGGCGCCGTCCCCGGCCGCGCAGGCCGGCCCGGCTGTTGCCGCGGCGGCGGCCGCAGCCGCCCCGCAGAGAAACATTCTCGAAAGCCTGTTTGGCGGCGGGGGCGGGAGAAACCAAAACCGCAGCCGGCGCGGGAATCAGGGCGGCGGGCTGGCCAATCTGGGAAATCTCGGCAATCTGGGGAACATAGGCAGCCTTGGCGGCATCGCCGACATTCTGCGCTCCGGCGGCGGCGGGATCACAAAACTGCTGCAAAACTTTGCCATTGACTGGGACGCGGGCGATATTCTGATGGTGCTGATCCTGCTCTTCATGTCGCTGGAGAGTGACGATGACGAGATTCTGATCCTGCTGGGCCTGATTTTGGTGATGGGATTGTAAAAGGGGAGAAGCCGTGGTATAATCTCATAACACAAAACCCAAACAAAAGAGGAACCGATGAATGCAGTACCTATATTACGCGGGGATCGCCGTGCCTGTGCTTCTTGTGGGCGCGGCGGCGTTCCTCTCGATGCGCAAAATACCGGGGGCGGAGGTTTCCGCGCCCGGCGTCCCCGAATACAGCCCGGAAGAGGCGGACCGCGCGGCGCAGGCGCTGGCGGAGGCCATCCGCTGCCGGACGGTCTCCTATACCGACGTCACCCGGCGCGACTTTACCCAATGGGTGGCGCTGCGAAGGGTGCTGCGGGACAGATTCCCGCTGAGTCATGAGCGGATGGTCTCCGAACAGGCGGCGGGGTTTTCCTCCCTATACAAGTGGGAATCCCCCGAGCCGTCGGGCGACCCCATCCTGCTCTGCGGTCACCTCGACGTTGTGCCGGCCGAAGGCGTTTGGCGGGTTCCCCCGTTCGAGGGGCGGATCGAGGACGGCTTCGTATGGGGGCGCGGCGCCCTTGACTGCAAAAATATCGTCGTCTGCCTGTTCATGGCGCTGGAAAGCCTTTTCGAACGGGGTTTTGTGCCGGGGCGCGACGTCTATCTGGCGCTGGGGCATGACGAGGAACTGGGCGGCGCCGAGGGCGCGAAGCAGCTGGCCCGGTATTTCGCCCAGCGCGGGATACGCTTCTCGCTGGTACTGGACGAGGGCGGCTTCATCACCGACGGGGCGTTCCCGGTTGGCAAGCCGGTGGCGGACATATGCGCCGCCGAAAAGGGGATCATGGACGTCCGCCTGTCGGCGTCCGCGCCGGGGGGCCATTCGTCGCGCCCGCCGGAACGCACCGCGGTGGGACTGCTCTGCGAGGCGGTCTGCCGGATCGGCTTCCGGCAGCGTCCGGCGCGTCTGCTGCCGCTGGTGCGCGACAATCTGGAAACGATCGCCCCGTGGCTGGACGCGCCGCTGCGGCGCTATATCGCGTCGCCCCGCCTCTACCGGAAAAAGATGCTCGCGCGGCTCTGCGCCGACGAGCGGACGGCGGCGCTGGTACGGACCACGGCCGCCCCAACGGTGATAAACGGCGGCGTCGCGCCCAATGTACTGCCCGTATCGGCCGAGTTGAACCTGAACATCCGGCTTCTTCCGGGCGACGACGCGGAGGGGCTGGTGGCGTGGATCGGGGCGCTGACCCGCGACCTGGGCGTGAAAGTTGAGGTCGTGCAGGAGGAAACGGCTTCGGGGATCTCCGACTATAAAAGCGCGGCGTTTTCCGCGCTGGCCGGGGCCGTCAACGACGTCTTCCCCGGCGTCCCCGCCGTGCCGGGCCTGTTCTGCGGCGCGACCGACGCGCGGCACTACGCGCCGTTTTCCAACGCCGTGCTGCGTTTCTCGCCGTTTATCCTGACCTCGGACGAACTGGCCACCATGCACGCCGAAAACGAGCGGGTGGCCGTCGCCTCGCTGGGCGCGGCGGTGCGGTTTTACCGGAGGGTCGTCGAGCGTTTTTGCGCGCCGGCGGCGGACGCCGCGCAGCTTGCGGGAGATAACGCCCCCGGCGCCCCGAAAGAGGAGGAAGCATTATGAAACTGTCGGCCCCGCGCGGCACCTATGACCTGCTGCCGGAAGAGACGCGCAAGTGGCGGATGCTGGAGGGCGAACTGCGCGATATAGCCGCGATGTATGGTTACGGAGAGATACGGTTTCCCATGTTTGAACACACGGAGTTGTTTCTGCGCGGCATGGGGGAGACGGGCGACGTCGTGCAAAAGGAGATGTATACCTTTCAGGACAAGGACGGGCGCTCGCTGACGCTCCGCCCGGAGGGCACGGCTTCGGCCGCCCGGGCGTTTATCGAACACGGCCTGTATATGTCCGCCCTGCCGTTCAAATGCTTTTATATCGCGCCGAATTTCCGTTACGAGAAGCCGCAGAAGGGCCGGTTCCGCCAGCACGTGCAGTTCGGCGCCGAATGTTTCGGCGCGGCGGAACCGCAAGCCGACGCGGAAGTCATTTCGCTGGCCTATACCATTCTGCAAGATTTGGACGTTACGCTGCATATCAATTCGATCGGCTGCAAGGAATGCCGCCCTGTCTATCAGCGAGCGCTCCGGACTTGGCTGGGAGACGCGGCTTCACAGTTATGCGAAACGTGCGGCTCCCGTTTGGAACGGAACCCGTTGAGGGTGCTGGACTGCAAAAATGAAAGCTGTGTTGCCGTCGTCGAAAACGCGCCTAAAACCACCGGCAGTCTTTGCTCTTCGTGCAGGGCGTTTGGGGAGAGGCTTGAAATGCTGCTGGACGCGGCCGGCGTCCCCTTTGTCCGCGACCCGAAGATTGTGCGGGGACTTGATTACTACACCGGGACGGTGTTTGAGTTTATCTCCGCGAACATCGGGGCGCAGGGCGCGGTATGCGCCGGCGGACGCTACGACGGGCTGGTCGGGGAATTGGGCGGACCCCCCACGCCCGCGCTGGGGTTTGGCATGGGACTGGAACGCCTGCTGCTGGCCGGCGCGGGGGACCGGCAGGGGCAAACCGCGCGCGACGTCTATCTCGCGCCGAAAGGGGCGGACGCGGCGGCCGTCTGCACGAAGCTCTGCCTCGCGCTGCGCCGCCTGGGCATATCGGCGGATACCGATCTTTGCGGGCGAAGCGTGAAAGCGCAGATGAAATACGCCGACAAAATGGGGGCGGCCTTCACCGCCGTCATCGGCGGCGACGAACTGGCCAACGGAGAGATAACGCTCAAAGACATGCGGAACGGGGAAACGGCCCCCTGCGCGATGGAGGCCGGAGCCGTTGTGAGGACCATGAATACGATGCTGGAGGTGGAAGAAGCATGATGAGGACCCATACCTGCGGGGAACTGCGCCCCGCGCATATCGGACAGGCGGTCGCCGTCTGCGGGTGGGTGCAGGCTGTCCGGGCCAAGTCGGCCAAGCTGATCTTCCTTGTGCTGCGCGACCGCGAGGGCGTGGTGCAGTGTACGTTTGACGAGGACAGCCCCTTTCTGGCTGAAGCCGCGCGGATACACCCCGAATGGTGCCTTGCCGTGACCGGCACGGTGCGGGAGCGTTCCAGCAAAAATCCGAACATCCCGACCGGCGGGGTGGAGATCGAGGTCACGGAACTGCGCGTTCTGTCCCGCGCTCAGACGCCGCCGTTTGAAATTGAGGACGAGGTGAAAGCCAACGAGTTGCTGAGGCTGGAATACCGCTATCTGGACCTGCGCCGCCCCGCCCTGCAAAAAAACCTTGCCATCCGCCACCGGGCGATGCAGACGGCGCGGCGATATCTGGACGGCAAGGGGTTTTATGAAATCGAAACGCCGATCCTGACCGCGTCCACGCCGGAGGGCAGCCGGGACTATATCATTCCCTCCCGCCTCCACAAGGGCCGGTTTTACGCGCTGCCGCAGTCGCCCCAACAATATAAGCAGCTGTTGATGGTGGCGGGGATGGACAGGTATTTCCAGTTTGCCCGCTGCGCCCGGGACGAGGATCTGCGGGCCGACCGCCAGCCCGATTTCACTCAGCTCGACGCGGAGATGAGTTTTGTCGATCTGGAGGACGTCTACACGCTCTTTGAGGGGCTGATCGCCGATATGTTCGGCGCGTTTGGCATCGATGTGCCGCTCCCGCTGCCCCGCCTGACCTGGCGCGAAGCGATGGAACGGTACGGAAGCGACAAGCCCGACACCCGTTTTGGGTTTGAACTGAAAGACCTGACCGATGTGACGCGGGGATGCGGCTTCGGGGTGTTTGCCAACGCGAAAAGCGTGCGCTGCATCGTCGTGAACCATGAGTTTCCGCGCAAAGAGATCGACGCGCTGACCGAGTTCATCAAAGGGCTGAACGTCAAAGGGCTGGCGTGGCATAAGGCCGACAGTTCCGGCTTTGCGAAATTCCTGACCGAAGAGGAACGCGCCGCCATCAGCGAGAGAGCGGGTTTCGCGATGGGAAGCACCCTTTTTGTCATTGCCGACGACAACGAAACGCTGGTCAAGACCGCGCTGGGCGCGTTGCGCCTGGAGTGCGCGCGGAGGCTTGACCTTCTCAATCCCGGCCAGTATAATTTCCTTTGGATCACCGAGTTTCCGCTGTTTGAGTACAGCGAGGAGGAAGGGCGGTATGTCGCCGCGCAGCATCTGTTCACATCTCCCATGGACGCGGACGTCCCCCTGCTCGGGCAGGAGGATTTGTCGAAGGTCCGTTCCAAGGGATACGATATGGTCTGCAACGGCTATGAACTGTGTTCCGGCTCGATCCGTATCCACGACGCCGGCTTGCAGTCGCGGATCTTTGCGCTGCTGGGCATCCCGGCGGAGGAAGCGGAACGCCGTTTCGGGCATATGCTGAAAGCGTTCTCCTACGGCGTGCCGCCGCACGGCGGCATCGGCTTTGGGTTTGACCGTCTGGTCATGCTGCTCTGCCAAACGGCCAACATCCGGGACGTGGTGGCGTTCCCCAAGACGCAGTCGGCGGTCGAGCCGATGACCGGCTGCCCGTCGGTGGTGGAACCAAAGCAGCTCGGCGAAATTGGGATACGCCTGGCCGATGATTAACCTGGACAACGCGGCCGATACGCCTGTCTGCCAAGCGGCGCGGCAGGCGTTTCTTGACGCGCTCGCGCTGGGAAACCCGTCGTCGCCGCACGCCGCCGGACGGGCGGCCCGGGCCTGTCTGGAGGAAGCGCGGGGCGTACTGCAAAACGCTTTGGACTGCGAACGCGTAGTCTTCACATCGGGCGGCACCGAGAGCATAAACCTCGCGTTGCGCGGAGCGGCGGAGGTTTTCGCAAAAAAGAAAAAACATATTGTGACAACCTCATTCGAGCATCCCGCCACCGTGTATACCCTCTCCGCGCTGAAAGCCAAGGGGTTTACCGTTACCGAAGTGTCGCCCCGGGCCGACGGGCGGGTCTGTCCGGAGGACGTTGCCGCCGCCGTGACGGAAGAGACGTTTCTTGTTACGGCCGCGCAAGTGGCGGGGGAGACGGGTTCGCTGCTGGATGTTGAGGCCCTCGCCGCGGCATTGCGCGGGCGGGACACGCTGCTGCATATCGACGCGGTGCAGGGGTTTTTGAAATGTCCGGTAAGCGCGAAAAGGATAGATTTATTGTCTGTTTCCGGCCATAAAGTCCATGCCCCGAAGGGGGTGGGGGCGCTGGCCGTCTCGTCCCGCGCGCGCCTCGCGCCGCAGATCACCGGCGGCGGGCAGGAGGGCGGGCTTCGCGGCGGCACCGAAGCCCTGCCGCTGATCGCGTCCTTCGCGGCGGCGGTCAGGGATTGGGCGCCTGTTGACCCCGCCTTGACGGAGACGGCGGCCAAACGGCTTGCGGCAAGCGGTTGGACGGTCGTCCCCGCCCACGACGCGCCGATCCTGTCGGCGGCGTATCCGGGGCTGCCCGGCGAAGCGCTGATGCGGATGCTGTCGGACCGGGGGGTACTGGTTGGGACGGGGTCGGCCTGCTCGCGCGGGAAGCGCAGCGCGGCGCTGCTGTCGATGAAACTGCCCGCCTGGGCGCCGGACAGCGTGATACGGCTTTCCTTTTCGCGGTTTACGGCGATGGCGGAATTGGAAACGGCTTTGGGGATTATCGAAGAGACGGCGCAAAAGAGGTAATTCCACCCTTTACACCACCCCTTATCTGTGATATACTTCCTCTTAAGTGAAAAAACAAGGAGGTTTGCTAATGAAACGCAAGACAATGGACGGCAACACCGCGGCGGCGCACGTGGCTTACGCGTTTACCGAAGTCGCGGGCATCTATCCCATCACCCCCTCCTCCAATATGGCGGAGATGGTCGACCAGTGGTCGGCGGGGGGCCTTAAAAACCTCTTCGGGCAAGAAGTCCGCGTCGTTGAGATGCAGAGCGAGGCCGGCGCGGCCGGCGCGGTACACGGCTCTTTGGCCGCGGGCGCCCTGACGACGACCTTCACCGCGTCGCAGGGGCTTCTGCTGATGATCCCCAACATGTACAAGATCGCGGGCGAATTGCTGCCGGGCGTCATCCACGTTTCGGCGCGCGCGCTGGCCAGCCACGCCCTCTCTATCTTCGGCGACCACTCCGACGTCATGAGTTGCCGCCAGACCGGCTTTGCCATGCTGGCGTCCACCAATCCGCAGGAGGTCATGCACCTCGGCGCGGCCGCCCACCTCGCGGCGATCAAAGGGCGCGTCCCCTTCCTGCACTTCTTCGACGGCTTCCGCACCAGTCATGAGATGCAGAAAATCGACGCGTGGGACTATGAGGAACTGTCCGAACTGACCGATATGGACGCGGTGGCCAAATTCCGCGCCGACGCCCTCAATCCCGACCATCCGGTGCTGCGCGGCACGGCGCAGAACCCCGACATCTTCTTCCAGGCCCGCGAGGCGTGCAACCCGTACTACGACGCGCTGCCCGGCGTCGTCGAGGAGATCCTCGGCGGCATCAACCAAAAGGCCGGCACCGATTATCAGCTGTTCAACTACTACGGCGCGCCCGACGCCGACCGCGTCATCGTCGCTATGGGCAGCGTCTGCGATACCATTGAGGAGACCATTGATTACATGGCGGCGCGCGGCGAGAAGGTCGGCCTTGTCAAGGTCCGCCTGTACCGCCCGTTTGCCGGGGCGAAATTCGCCGCCGCCCTGCCGAAGACGGTCAAAAAGATCGCCGTGCTCGACCGCACCAAGGAACCCGGCGCGCTGGGCGAGCCGCTCTATCTCGACGTGGTGACGGCGCTGAGCGAACAGGGGATGGCGATCCAAACCGTCGGCGGGCGCTACGGCCTCGGTTCCAAGGATACCCCGCCGTCGAACATCCTCGCCGTTTACAAGAACCTGTCCGGCTCCTCGCCAAGGAATAAATTCACCGTCGGCATCCGCGACGACGTGACCAATCTCTCGCTGACCGTTGACGAAAACCCCGACACCACCCCCAAAGGCACCGTTTCCTGCAAATTCTGGGGGCTGGGCGCGGACGGCACCGTCGGCGCGAACAAAAACTCCATCAAGATCATCGGCGACCATACCGACAAATACGCCCAGGCTTACTTCTCCTACGACTCCAAGAAGTCGGGCGGCGTGACGATCTCCCATCTGCGCTTCGGCGACGAGCCGATCAAATCAACCTATTTCGTCACCAAAGCGGACTTTGTCGCCTGTCACAACCCCAGCTATGTGGATAAATACCGCATCGTCGAGGACATCAAGCCCGGCGGCGTATTCCTGCTGAGCTGCGACTGGAACGCGGAGGCGCTGGGCAAGCACCTCCCCGGCCCGATGAAGCGTTATATCGCAAACAACAAAATCAAACTGTATACCGTGGACGGCATCGGCCTGGCCCGTTCGATCAACAAGCGCGGCCTCGGCGTCAACGTCATCCTGCAGGCCGCGTTCTTCAAACTCGCGATGACCAGCATCATCCCGCTGGACGACGCGATCAAGTATATGAAAGACGCCATCGTGTCCAGCTATGGCAAAAAAGGCCAGGACGTCGTCGATATGAACTGGAAATGCGTGGACGCGGGGATCGAGAATGTCCGCGAGATCGCCGTGCCGCTCGGCTGGGGCGGCGCCGCCGGCGATTACCCGGCGCACAACGTCACCGGCGACCGTCCCGAACTGGTGGATTTTATCAAGGAAGTCCTGATCCCGGTCAACGGACAGCGGGGCGATTCCCTGCCGGTATCGACCTTCGTCGGCGTGGAAAACGGCACCTTCCCGCAGGGCAGCGCCGCCTATGAAAAGCGCGGCATCGCCGTTGATGTGCCGGAGTGGATTCCGGAAAACTGCATCCAGTGCAATCAATGCTCCTATGTCTGCCCCCATTCGGTTATCCGCCCGTTCGCGCTGGACGAGAAGGAGGCCGCGGGGGCGCCCGCCGGCCTGAAAACGGCCAAGATGACCGGCAAGGGGCTGGACGGGTATCAGTACAGCATCACCCTCTCGCCGCTGGACTGCACCGGCTGCTCCATCTGCGCCAACATCTGCCCGGCCAAAAACAAGGCGCTGGAGATGAAACCGCTGGAGAGCCAGCTGCCGGCGCAGCCCGTGTACGATTACCTCGCGGACAAGGCCGCCGAGAAACCGGCTGTCTACGACGCGTTCAAAGTCAGTTCGGTCAAGGGATGCCAGTTCAAGCAGCCGCTGCTGGAGTTCTCCGGCGCCTGTACCGGCTGCGGCGAGACGCCGTACGCCAAACTCGCCACGCAGCTGTTCGGCGACCGTATGTACATCGCCAACGCCACCGGCTGCTCGTCGATCTGGGGCGGCAGCGCCCCCTCCACCCCCTATACCGTCAACAAACAGGGCAAAGGTCCGGCGTGGGCCAACTCCCTCTTTGAAGACAACGCCGAATACGGCTTCGGGTTCCTGCTGGCCGTGGAACAGCGCCGCAACAAGCTGGCGGATACGGTGCGCGAAATGATCGAACCCGACTACTGCGACGGGGACCTCAAAAAAGCCGGTCAGGCGTGGCTGGACGCGATGCACGACGGCGAGGCGTCCAAAGCCGCCTCCGCCGCGCTGGTCGCGGAACTCAAAGAATGCATCGTTCCCATCGACGAAAACATCGAATGGCATAGAACCAATATGCCCGAACATCTGGACGAAGCGATCAAAGCCAAAGAAGCCGGCGAAACCGTTTGCCTCTGCGACGCTTGCCAAGCTGGGAAAAAGATCCTTGCGAACCAAGATATGCTGGTCAAAAAATCCGTTTGGGCCTTCGGCGGCGACGGCTGGGCCTACGACATCGGCTTCGGCGGCCTCGACCACGTCATCGCCTCCGGCGAGGACGTCAACATTCTCGTCTTCGACACCGAAGTCTATTCCAACACCGGCGGCCAGGCCTCCAAAGCGTCGCAGATCGGCCAGGTGGCGCAGTTCGCCGCGGCCGGCAAGACGCAGGCGAAGAAAGACCTCGCCCAGATCGCCATGTCCTACGGTTCGGTCTACGTCGCGCAGGTCGCCATGGGGTCCGATTACAACCAGACCCTCAAGGCGTTCTTAGAGGCGGAAAGCTATCCCGGCCCGTCGATCATCATCGCTTACGCCCCCTGCATCAACCACGGCATGAAGGGCGGCATGGGCAACATGATCTCCGAGACCAAGAGCGCCGTGGAAGCGGGCTACTGGCACAACTTCCGCTATGACCCGCGCCTCAAGGCCGACGGCAAGAATCCGTTCCAGCTTGACAGCAAAGCGCCTTCGAAGGCCTATAAAGACTTCATCGGCGCCGAGGGGCGGTATAAGACATTGCAGATCCAATTCCCCGGCCGCGCCGAGGAGTTGTTTGAAAAAGCCGACAAAGCCGCGCAGCAGAAGTATAAGGTACTGGCCAATTACGCGAAACTGTTTGAGGAATAGCCTGTTGCGGCGCGAACCCCCCGTCTGGATCGGCGGGGGGTTCCTTCCGTCATTCCCCGGTCAGGGCGCTGACCCCGGCCAGCAGCAGCAGGAGACCCTTTACCTTGTCATAGGGGACGGCGTACCGGCCTCTGCTTTCTTCACAGACGATCCCGTTTGCCATCAGCGGCTTTAGGTGGTGATAGACCTGCCCGGTGGAGGTATATCCGTGATTTTCCACCAGTTCGGCGACGGTTTTTGGTTCGTTCAGAAGGATCATCAGCAGATTCAGCCTGTCGCCGTTGCCGACGCAGCCGATGACCGATTCCGCCTCTTTTGTCCCGGCCAGCTTCAGCAGCGAGCCGGCGTCAAGGCGGTCGATCCAGTTGGACTGCCGCCCCCCCGATGAGAATACGCCTAAGGACGTGACCAGGCCGGATTGGTTCATTGTTCCCGCGTTGGTACACATTTCTTCCATAAGGTCCGACAACCTCTTGTCAGGGTGCATATTGCGCATGGGGTGGACATGGTTTACCATCGGGAGCGTTTCCGGCTCGGAGTTGCCTTGCTCGCCGGTCAGCAACCCTTTGATTTCACGCAGTTCGTCCCTCAGCGCGTCGATCTCCGCGCCGTAGTTTCTTTCTTCCATAACAAAACCTCCTGTGCTTCGTATTCCGCAATTGCGCACTTGCGTAACAACAGAATACAGCACAGGAGATTGTTTGTCAATACGAAATTACGAAATAATAAATCATTCTTCGCACAGTTTGCCGTCCGGCAGGGTAAAGCGTTCGTCGCCCGGGTCGCCCAACTCGGGCGGGAGCGCGGTGTACGCATAGGCAAGCTGCCCGTCCGCGCCGGTAAACGCGGCCTTGACCAACAGCCCGGTTTCCAGCGATAGGATATACTCGCCGGAATAGACGGCTTCCCCGGTCAGCACGCGCAGGCAGCGCTCGCCGGGCAGGCTGAGGTACTCCGCGAAAAGAACGCTCTCCGGCGGCAGCGCCGCGACGGTTTCCCATGCGGGGATGCCGGACAGTTCCTCGGCGCCGGCGTCCTCGTGCGAGACCCAGTGATACAGCAGGGCGCTGCCGGTCCACACATAGGTAAGCCCAGGGGTGTAAACGCGGTTCTCCGCCAAAAGATCCCCGCGCCGCGTCTCGATACGGGTCAGCCCGCCGCGCCGCGCGACGTCGTGGGTGACCGACTCCTCTCCGCCGGGCCAGTAGGAAACGCATTCAACCGTCAGCCGGTAAGCGCCGGGCCGCTCAACCGTGGCCAGCAGCGCCTGGATGTTCCGCGCGTCAACGATCAGCGGCGTATAGGACGCCCCGGCGAAAGCCGGTCCCGGCGCGGACGGCCCGAAAGCCGAACCGGACGGCAGCGGGGGCGGCAAGGCGAAAGGCTCCGTCTTGCCGGTAAAGTAGGCAAACCACACGCTGCCCATCAGGACGACCGACAGCAGCGCGGCGGCGGCGACCGACAGCAGCGTCATTTGACGGCGGCTCATAGAAACGCCGGAGGCGGGTCGGGCGTCAGCCCCGCGAAATGCCGCGCGGCCTGTACAATCCGTTCGGAGGCGCGCCCGTCGCCGTACGGGTTTACCGCCCGCGCCATGCGGCCGTAGGCTTCCGCGTCGTCCAGCAGATTCTGCGCCATCCGGACAATGCCCGCCCGTTCGACGCCGGCCAGCATGACGGTCCCGGCCTCAATGGCCTCGGGGCGTTCCGTCTCCCGGCGCATGACCAGCACCGGCTTGCCCAGGGCCGGCGCTTCCTCCTGCAAGCCGCCCGAATCGGTCAGCACCAAATAGGACCGGGCCATCAGGTTGTGCATATCCAAAAGGCCGATCGGGCCGGTCAGTACGATCCGTTCCTGCCCGCCGAGCAGCGGCATGACGGCGTCGCGCACCGCCGGACTGAGGTGTACGGGATAAACAATAACGGCGCCGGGGTTTTGATTCCGCAAATCAAGCAGGGCGCGGCAGATATTCTCGAGCGCCTCGCCGTAATTCTCCCGCCGGTGGGCGGTCACGGCCAGCACGCGGTTTTTTGCGAAATCCAGCCCGCGCAGCGCCGGGTCGGCAAAGATATGATCCTCCCGCACCGTCATTGACAGCGCGTCGATGACGGTGTTGCCGGTTACATAGACCGCGCCGGCGGCCCCCTCGGCCTCAAGGTTGCGCTTGTTATTCGCCGTGGGGCAGAAGTGCAGCGCCGCCATCCGCGCCAGCATCTGGCGGTTCATTTCCTCAGGGAAGGGCGAATACCGCGCCCCGGTCCGAAGCCCCGCCTCGACATGCCCGACCGGGATCTTGTGGTAAAACGCCGCCAGCGCCGCCGCGAAACCGGTTGAAGTGTCGCCGTGCGTCAGCACAAGGTCGGGCCGCAGTTCGTTGAACACTTCGTCCATTCCGGTCAGCGTCCGGGCGGTGATCGAGGCGAGCGACTGCCGCGGCGTCATGATGTCCAGGTCATAGTCGGGCTTGATGCCGAAATGGCCCAAAATGCCGTCCAGCATTTGGCGGTGCTGCCCGGTGACGCAGCAGACGTTGTGGATCTCCGGCTCGGCGGCAAGCCGCTTGACCAGCGGCGCCATCTTCACGGCGTCGGGCCGCGCCCCGAATACGCTCATAACGATATATTTGGCGTTCATGCTAAAACCCCAATTCCTGCAATGATATTGTCAAACCGGCGAAAAGGCCGGCCTGTACAGCTTTTTCAAACGGATACGCGCAAGCGGCCGTAAAAGCAGCCGGCGTAAACATTCTATCACGCGCCGAGGCCCTTTTGCAAGCGTTGTGACGAAAGTTTACGGCGGTTTTCGCACGGCAAATTTATACTTGTAAAATACCGGGCGCTCCTATATAATATATTGTACTTACTCCAAACGGAGGTGCGAGATGATGAAAATACCGAGCGAAAAAGGCGTCCTCCATATTTCGACGGATGTGTTCACCGCCGTCAGCGGCTATGCGGCCACCCACTGTTTCGGCGTCAAGGGGATGGCCACCCGCGGCGTGCAGGACGGCATTGTCCAGCTGCTGCGGCGGGAAAACCTTGCCAAAGGCGTCAAGGTGTCCTATCCGCCGGAGGGGAACGCCGTTGACGTCACCCTGCATATTGTGGTCGAGCATGGGATCAATATCCCCGAAATCTGCCGCTCGATCATGCAGGAAGTGCGCTACCACGTGGAAAAGGTCACCGGCGTGACGGTCAATTCGGTCAACATTTGCATTGATTCTATTGTTATAGGGTAACTTCCTTCGGAAAGAGGTGGGTGGCTTTTGATCCTCCATATCGACGGCGTCCAGTTTGCGAAAATGTTCCTGTCGGCGTCCTCGGCCATCGAGGCTTCGCGGCAGCCGATCAATGAGTTGAACGTATTCCCCGTCCCCGACGGCGATACGGGGACAAACATGTCCCTGACGATGGCGGCGGCTTCGGCCGGGCTGGAAAACGCCGGCGCCCATATAGGCTCGGTGGCCGCCGGTATCGCGGACGGCCTTTTGCGCGGGGCCAGGGGCAACTCGGGCGTCATCCTGTCCCTTCTGTTTCGCGGTTTTGCCAAAAGCGTCAAGGACCTCGCTACCCTGACCGGAACGGGGCTGGCCGCCGCGCTTTCCGAGGGGGTGGACGCCGCTTACCGCGCCATCATGAAGCCCTCCGAGGGAACCATCCTCACCGTATCGAGGATGGCCGCCAAGAGGGCGCAGGCCGCCGCCGCCGAAGATACCGCCTTTGAGTTTGTGCTGGAGGAGGCGCTGGGGGCCGCGGAGGCCGCGCTGGAGGAGACAGTCCGGCAGAATCCGGTGTTGGCGAAAGCCGGCGTCATCGACGCGGGCGGAAAAGGATACTGCATCATTTTGGACGGGATGCTTCACGCGCTGCGCGGGCAGCCGTTCGCTCCGGTGGCGGTGGAAGGGGCGCGCCGCGAACGCGCCGACTTTTCCGAGTATTCCGACGAGGACATCCGCTTCGGCTACTGCACCGAATTTATCATTCTGCGCGACGGCGACCGCGATGTGCGCAAGCTGAACGCGTTCTTAGGATCGGCCGGCGACAGCCTTGTGCTGGTCGACGACGAGAACGTCATCAAGGTTCATGTGCATACCAACAACCCCGGCGCGGCTCTGGAAGCGGCGCTTCCCTACGGACAGCTTACCGCCGTCAAAATTGAGAATATGCGCGAGCAGCATTCGCAGAAGGTTATCGAGAACCCGCCCGAGGCGGCGCCCGCCCGTGTGGTGGCGGCGCCGTCCCGCCGTTTCGGCTTCGCGGCCGTCTGCGCCGGCGGCGGGATAGAGGGCGTCTTCCGCGACCTCGGGGCCGACGGGATCATCTCCGGCGGGCAGACGATGAACCCGTCCACCGAAGATATTCTCAAGGCCATCGACGCGACGCCCAGCGAGATCGTCTTTGTCCTGCCCAACAACAAGAACATCATTATGGCGGCGGAGCAGTGCATCCCGCTCTCCGAAAAAGACGTGATCGTGCTGCCGACCCGTTCCGTCCCGCAGGGGATGTCGGCCATGCTGGTCTTTGACCCGACGCTGGAGCCGGAACAGAACCGCGAGGAGATGCTGGCGGCGATGAGCGGCGTTACGACCGGCTCGGTGACCTATGCCGCCCGCGATTCCGAATACGACGGGCAGGCCATCCGCGAGGGCGACCATATGGCCCTGCTGAACGAACGGCTGCTTTTTACCCACAGCGACAGGGATTTTGTCTATGACCGTCTGGCCGACGAGATCGCGAAGACCGCCCCCTCGTTCATCACCGTCTTCTGCGGCGAGGATGTGAGCGCCGGGGACGGGCAGGAGATGACGGAGCGCTTCCGCCGCCGCTGCGCCGGCGCGGAGGTCACCCTGGTCGACGGCGGCCAGCCGGTGTATAAATATCTGATTTCAGCGGAATAAGAGGTCAAACATGACGTTACCATGGACAAAGGGCCGGTTTCTCATGCTGTGGGAGATCGGCCATAAACGGCGGGAGCGGCTTTTTATTTGGATGGTTTC
>Ga0082212_10004071_pt1 | contig 20474 bp, 24 predicted proteins | sample TergutNt197P3_FD_71548 | JGI IMG/M metagenome (GOLD analysis project Ga0082212, IMG submission 71548) | Neocapritermes taracua P3 segment gut microbial communities from Petit-Saut dam, French Guiana - Nt197 P3 | ecosystem: Host-associated > Arthropoda: Insects > Digestive system > Gut ... | reverse complement strand
ACCCACGTCTGCCACGAGAACCGTCCCTACTGGCAACCCACTTTTCTCCGTCCCCAGGTGTTCACTTTTGCCTCGTCCCTACTGGCACCTACTTTAAATCTAAATACGTACTTGGAACCTCTCCCACTATAACAGCTTCTGTAAGTAGCACCTCTGCATTTATTTCTTTTCTCATAATATTAAACGGTGTTAAAATACTTATTCCCACGTTTATCTCCAAACTTATTTTATGCAGGGTTTGATTTATTCCAACCGATTCAAAACTTGATATTATATTTGTATTAATATTCCCAGATGTTTCCATTTCCATATTAATTCGTGGCCCAAAATTTTTAAGAACTACCATACCAGTTACTGTACTCATATCTATATAAATTTTACTTCTGGGGGTTTTATTTATTTCATTTTGTATATTAGAAGTGATTTCAGATACAATTTCATTTATTGGCACAATTTTAGCCTCTATTAATTTTATATTTCCATTATTGTCTTTTTCTATTGCAATTAAATCACCATATGAATAATCTTTCATTACTCTATTAATCTCATTGTTTATAATCCTTATTCCTGTTCCATTAGCACTTGTCTGACATTTTGCTATAAAAATTGGATAACCTGCTATTACAAATAACATGCTTACCGTTACTAAAAATATAAGTATTAGCAATATTGTAAGTCTAAATTTGTTTAGTTTTTTTAAATTTGGAAACCTAAATCTTGAGTAAATTTTAGACATTTTCCCTCCCAAAAAGCGTGCCAGGATGGACGGATCTCATGGCAGGGGTATCCCTACTGGCACACTTTGGATTTTATCTAACAATATACAATTTATCTCCCGAATTAATCATATTTGGATTTTCTATCATATTTGTTTTAATAATGCTATCCATACTCACTCTGAATTTTTTTGCAATATTCCAAATTGTATCTCCATGTTTTATGAAATATATTATTATATTATAATCTCCACTGTCTTCTATTTCTTTATACTCCAAATTTTCTATTAAATTTATTTTTCTTAAGCTCATATTCCTTTGAACTATTTGTGCATCAATTCCACAATTAATATACTCATTATTTAAATCAAATTGCTTGTTTTCAATTCTTGCTTCTGCGTCATTACAATCAATATCTCCTTTTGCAAAGAAAGGTATTTTTGCTTTTTTAATATTTAATCCATTCCTATTATCTGTCTCATAAAATAAAGTTAACTCTATTTCACCTTCATAATTTGCAAAGCCACCTACCATTGTTTTATTTACAATTAATGCATTTGCATCTATATTATGAATATTTGTAATATCTTCTATTAATATTTTCTCATCAATTCTTATATTTAAAACGACTGGCTCTGTATCTGTTTGTACTTCCACTTCTTTTTTAGAGAAGTTTATATCTTTTTTTGTTCCATACATATCTTGTATTGTATTTATTTCTTTATTTTCAAAAACTTCACAATTCACTTCAAAATCAACCTGACAGCTAATACTGTGCATTTCTTTTGAATTAGCTTTAAACAGCATGTTTCTTACCATATAGTCTATATTGCATATGTTTTCTTCCAATATGTTTTCTATATCTATAAAACTCATTAGCGGATATGTTTCCTGTACTGTTTTTATTAATCCATCTTCTGTTAAAAACATAATTTTTATATTCACATCTGCTTTTGCTAGTACTTTATTATAACTTATTTTATTTTCATAATTTGATAATGATATATCTGTTTTTAATATTTCAGCAACATCGCAATTATTGTCTACATTTATATTTTCTTTAATTGAGCTTTTCACCCTGTTTAATCCTCTAATAGATCTTACCTTTAGGCTCTCTTCTAATTTTTCCACATCTTGCAACTCTTCAAATCTGTTAAACATTTCTATATTACTATTCTCAAAAAACTCACATTTTATTTCTACATTAGCTTTTACAGTAATTTTCCTTTCATTTAAAATTCTGGTTTCTATGTTCCTTAAAACCACACTTTCCTTTACATGCATATCTTCTGAAATATTATCATCATCAAGATTTTCTATAAAATTTAATGTAGTTTGTATGCTTCTTGTTTCGCCGTTCTCAGATAAATATATTACATAAGCATCCACATTCCCATCAACCCTTATTCTCGATTTACTTATTTCTTCTTTATAAATATAAGTATTGCCAGTTGTAGTTATTATACTTATAATATCTGGCTTTATATCTGGAACAATTATATCTCCACTTATTTCTATAGTTTTAACTTTTTCTGTAATCTTTTTATTTATTGATATAATATTTTTTTCCATTAAAAAAATCCTCCCTTATAAATGTTTTTATTTGTTTATACATTTATATGAGACGAATTTAATATTAGACCAATTTTTTTAAACTGAAACCGTGTTTTCTTCTTTAGCCTCTACATCTAAAACCTCCACTGTTTTTGTCCTTTTTGTTTCAACTGGAGGTGGCAATATTGGCTGAAATTCCTGACCATCATATAAGCTTACTTCAATCGACCTTGTAAACAAATCTGTATAGTTATATGACCCTACTCTTTCTACATCTTCAAACTTCACTCTAAAGTAGTCTTTATATGTATTTTCAATTATAGCTGCTTTTTCTTGTGGCTTACTACGTTTGCCTGGCGACTCTTTTACTATAATTCTTTGACCCTTATTATCTTCAATATTTTTTCTTAAATCTAAAATATCTGATTTATAAATCCCCAATTAAATCACCTACTCTTAATTTATTTCGTTGTTCACAAACTATATATCACAGCAATTACAAAATGTCAAAATAGAATAATTTTTGTAAAATATACGCACCTCTGCAATATCAACAGTTCCATGAAATAAATCTTGCTTTTTATCATTTGTGTTACAGTAGTGTTTCATTCTTGTAACAAAATTCTGTAGAGAGAAGAAAATGAGTGCCAGGAGGGGACTCTACAGAATTATTAAAAAAATTGCTAAAACCACTTGTTTTTTTTAATTAAAATGGTATAATATATAGTGATGTTATTTAATTAACGTCATGAAATTTAATTTACAAGACCTAACCCTTCTTATTTTAGAATTTTTAGTGTCCAAAGAAATTAAATTCTTATTCTAAAAATAAGGAGGATTTTTCATATGGCAGACAAGACTCTTGTGTGTAAAGATTGCGGTGCTGAATTTGTTTTCACTGAAGGCGAGCAAGCATTTTACCAAGAAAAAGGATTTACTAACGAACCAGTTAGATGTCCTGAATGCAGAAAAAGCAGAAAAAACAACAGAAGAAACTACAACTAAGAAAAATTAAAAAATAGGCCATACGTTTATCGTATGGCCTATTTTTTTTGAACACTTTTCTCCGTCCCCAGGTGTTCATCAACTTTCTAAAAATTTACTTCTTAAACGTGATACATAACTTATATCAGATATTTTCATCCTTCGAATAAATCTTTTGCCAATAGCTACATCTAACTTGACAACATCTCCTGAATATACCGTTTTACCATCAGAATCAATCTCTAGTTTATTAGATCTCTCTGGCGGTGTTACAGTTATTCTTTCATTGTTTAGAAAAGTTAGTCCATTATATACAACCTTGTAAGGATGTGCGATACTTGGATGGCAAAGCATCATCTGCAAAACTTGTGCATTGTTGGGATTATATATAATGTTCCCATACGCACTTGCATTATATGCAGTAGATCCAGTTGCTGTACTAAATATTAGCTCATCTCCGCAAAAATATTCAAGTGGCTCACCATCTATAGATATGTTTATTCTCACGGTTCTTCCTATTTCTCTAGCCGGATATATAACAATATCATTTAAGCCATATGTTTGAATTTTCCGCATTGGTGTATATATTGTACTTGCTACTAAAAACAACTTTTCTGTCTTATACTGTTTGTTTTCAAGAAGCTCCAGAAATCTTTCGATTTCTTTTGTTTCTACTTCCTGCAAAAATCCAACTGTACCAGTATTAATTCCCACATATAGTGGTTTATTTGAATACTGTTCTTGTATAATGGAACCCAAAAGTGTTCCATCTCCACCTATAGCAATTACTAAGTCGGGATTTGTTTCTACTAATTCGAATTTCCGAATCAATAGCTTTGTTTGAAGCTGTCTTTCTACTTCTTTCGATTCATCTGTAATGCTTGAAATAATCTTAATTCTTTCAATGCTCATAGAACAACCTCCAATTTATATATGTATAAAGCACGCAATTGCATAACTTATTTGTACGCATCAAAAACGCTATAACTAAATCAATTTTACCACATTTTACATAAAATGTCAAAACACCCTTCTTTTAGCTATTTCTCCTTTGTGGCTATATTTCATTTTAGTTGCTAACCCACCTCTTATATGCCTCTCTGCTTTGTTTTCATCTAATATTTTTCTTACTTCCATAGCTAATGGATAGTTTATATTCAGTAATCGATTTGCAATATCTTTGTGTACTGTCGATTTCGACACACCAAATTTTTTTGCAGCACCTCTTACTGTATCTTTTGTTTCTATTATATATTGTGCTAATTTAACAGCACGCTCTTCTATTGATAAAATTCTCATAAAGAAAAACCCCCATACGAATACTTTTGTTTAATTGTATTCCCATGAGGATTGTATTAGAACAATTAAAATATACTATATCCATTGTCCATTAGATGTCTTTATATATATATTCTTAACAATTTGAGTAATTATAGCATACCCTGCAACCAACAACCCTAGCCAAATCATATATGCTGAAGTTAAAGTAGCCAAATTAAAAATTGTAGCAATTCCAGTAAATCCTATAATTAAAGTGATAACTACTATTGCAGTTGTTGATATAATTAATTTCATAGACGGTTTGCTTTCTATAAATGGTATTTTTGCTGTTCTTATCATGTGTATTATTAATGTTTGTGATATTATTCCAAACATAAACCAGCCTGTCTGGAACAATATGGCTTTTTCAATTGTATTATATCCTAATACATACCATAGTATTGCAAAACAAATAATGTCAAATATTGAACTCATTGTTCCGAACCAGAACATGAATTTTTTTATACTGCCAGTTTCCCATCTTCTTGGTTTTTCTATATATTCTTCATCAACATTATCAAATGGCATTCCCAACTGTGCAAAATCGCACAATAGATTCTGTATAAGGATGTGTATAGGTAACATTGGTAAAAACGGTAAAAACACACTTGCAATCATAACAGAAAACATATTGCCAAAGTTTCCACTTGTTGCCATTTTTATATATTTGGATATATTTGCAAAAGTTTTTCTTCCACCTGTAACTCCCTCTTCTAATACGTTTAAATCTTTTTCTAGCAATATTATATCTGCAGTTTCTTTTGCAATATCTACTGCGCTATCTACAGATATTCCAACATCAGATTGCTTTAAAGGCGGTCCGTCATTTATTCCGGTCTCCCATATACCCTACAGTGTGCCCATTGTCTTGAAATGCTTTTACTACTCTTTGTTTTTGGAAAGGCGAAAGTTTTGAAAACAAACTTATTCCTTCGCAAACTTCTTTAAGTTTTTCATCACCCATGTTTTCAATATCTTTTCCAGTTAAACAATTCTCAGTTTCTATATCTAGCTTTTCACATACATTTACAGCTACCCCTTCACTATCTCCAGTTAATACAACAACTTTTACACCATGTTTTTTTAATGTTTCAATAGCTGTTTTTGCACTTTCTTTTGGTGGGTCTAAAAATCCTACAAACCCTATTAATACCATATCTTTCTCGTCATCTATACCAAATGTGTCTATTCCGTGTATTTCATTTTTTTGTGCAATTGCTAAAACTCTTAATCCCTCCGCCGTATTCTCATTATATATTTTTATTGCATTTGCTTTTAATTCTTCTGTAATTGGTATTGCTTCTCCATTTAGTTCTACAAAAGAACATATGCTCATCATCTCATCAACTGCACCTTTTGTAATTAGTTGTCTTTTTCCATCTGAATCTTTTAACACAACACTCATTCTTCTTCTGGTAAAATCAAATGGTATTTCATCTTCTCTAATATATCTTGATTTTAAATATTCCAGTTCTTCTTTTTCTGCTCTTGAAATTATTGCAACATCTATTAAATTTTTAAGACCAGTTTGATAATAACTATTTAAAAACGCATGTCTTAAAATCCTTTTATCTTCTTTTCCTTCTGCATCCATATATTTTTCAAGGATAATCTCATCTTCTGTTAATGTTCCAGTTTTATCTGTGCACAAAATATCCATTTCTCCAAATGTTTGAATTGAGCCGAAGCCTTTTTACAATTGTTTGTTTTTTTGACATCTCAACTGCACCACGAGCCAATGTTGATGTCATAATTACTGGTAGCATTTCTGGAGTTAAGCCAACTGCTATTGTTATTGCAAACAGCAATGATCCTACAAAATCACTTTTTGTAAATATATTTGTAATAAATATTATTGGTACCATAACAAGCATAAACCTTATTAAAAGTTTGCTTACTGAATCCACACCTTTTTCAAAACTACTTTTTACATTTGTATGTGATATAGACTTTGCCATTGTTCCAAAATATGTTCTATTCCCTGTACTAAGTACCAGTGCCAATGCAGTACCACTTACTACGTTTGTACCCATAAATCCCATATTGTTTAATGAATTTATATCTTCTCCGCCAATGCTCATTGCAAATTTTTCTACTGGGTTAGATTCTCCGGTTAACGAAGCTTGGTCTATAAATAAATCTTTTGTTTCTAGAAATCTAACATCACCAGGTATCATGTCACCTGAAGATAATTTTACAATGTCCCCAGTTACCACTTCTTCAATATCTATAACCTGATTGTTTCCATTTCTTATAACATCTATTTTATTCGATATCATTTTTTGAAGTTTTCTTGCAGCCTTATTCGATTTTTCCTGTTCTCTAAAAGAAATAAATGCAGATACAAGTACTGTAATTGCAATTAATACAACTGTTGCATAACTTCTCTCTTCAGTTAAGACTATATCTGTAATAAAATATACAAGTGCAATAATAATTAACACAACATTAAAAGGATTAATTATGGCTTCTGTTAGCCTTTTAATCATCCTTTCTTGTGTTTGTATATCTATTATATTTCTTCCTTCTTCTTCTAATTTTTCGTCAGCTTGTATTTGATTTAGTCCATATAAATCAACTTCATATTTGTCCATTATTTCTTCTTTTGAAAGTTTACTTAAACCTATTAAATATTTATCTATTGTATCTTTAGAATTATTTTGTGTATTCATGAATTTTCTCCTATTATTTTGAAAGCTCTTTTTGCATTATATATATGTCATCATCACTTAGGTTATCTATATCAAAAGTTCCCTTTTTTATAATATTTATGTACATAACAAATGCTATAAAAGGTACTCTCTGTTCATCATAAAAATATGTATCTTCAATATCTGTTAAAACTTCATATCTCTTTACACGTAACACATATTTTACAGTTTTTTTATTTTGTTTAATATAAATACGACAATAAGCTACACCCCCATTTGTTTCTATTTTGTATTTGATATCAATATTATCTAATTTATATGATATTGGCTTACTATCTTTTATGGTTCTACCCCAGGTGTCTAGTAGATTTATTTTCAAGTCTTTATTATTTAAATAAATGGCATCTATCCATTTTATAGGCCTTCTAGTAAAATAAAATACAGCAATTATTAAAGATGCTATTAAACCATTTCCAATAAAAATATTTATCATTTGAAATGCTACTCTATCTAAAACAATCACAGCAATACTCGTAGTACAAATTGTTAAATAAAGTGCAACTCTACCAATTCGCCCTCTCCAAATATTTCTATAAAAATTCTCTCCTACTATGCCTATATTTTTATTTGCTTTATATTTTTTATCATACTCTATAATTTTTGCTTCTATTTCTTTCTTTTTTAATATCTCATATTTTCTCTCTAAAGAATTAAGTAAGAAAAAAGCCCCTATAATAAGTAATCCTGTAATAAATATGGCTACAATTGCTAATATTGCCATATACCATCTCCTTATAATTTAGTATACAAATACATAAAGTATAACTCATCTGTACGCATTAAAATGCTACAGCTGAGAAAAAAACACGTCCCTTTTGTATACTATCCATTTATTGCTAATTTAACCTCATTTCCAATTGCACTAAGCTTTGCTGTTCCTCCTATTGGGAATGTGAATATTGGTGTTGTATGCCCGAAATCTGCACCTGCTATAACTGGTATTTTATCTAGTTCTGGTTTTGTTTTAACTATTGTTTCCCATTTTTCTTTTGTCATATTACAATTTTTCTGTGCTCTTCCTAATACAATTCCTTTTACATTTTTAAAGTTTGGCTGTAAAATCAGACTTTGAAGATTTCTATCAAATTCCCACATAAATGCACTTCCTACCAAGCCATCATCTTCTATAAATAAAATTTTATTATCTAAACTTGGCATATATTCCGTAGCTTTTAATAAATTTAATGTACAAAGATTTCCACCTATTATTTCTCCACTTGCTTCTCCTTCATTAATTACAAACATACCTTCATTTGGGATAAATTCTCTTTTCTCTTGGTCTAAAAACCAAAGGTCATCACTCCACTCTTTCGAAGATTCAATTTGGATTTCATTATTTTCCAAAAACATTTTCTTGAAATATTCCATTCCATATTCAAAACCTTTTAACATGCCAAAACTTGAATAGTGTACTCCAGAATAAGTAACAAGATTTGTTTTTGCATATATGGAATTTGAAAGAACCGTTATATCTGAAAACCCGCAAAATATTTTTGGATTTTCTTTTATTGCATCAAAATCTATATATTTTAATATTTGATTTGAATTATATCCGCCAATTACAGTTAAAATCGCTTTTACATTCTTATCTAAAAAAGCATTGTTTAAATCTTCTGCCCTATGAATTGCAGTTGCACTGCCATAATATTCATCCGCTTCATAAATATATTTTCCAAAAGATAATTTCAAGCCCAAGCTTTCTAATCTTTCAGTTGCAAGCTTTTTGCAATCTTCACTTATTATATTCATACTTCTAGACGGAGCAACAATCCTTACTTCGTCTCCTGATTTTAATTTATTTGCTACCATATATCTCTCTCCTATTCAAATAGTATACAAATTGCTCCGTCCCTTTTGTATACTATTTTTGTTCTTCTCCATCTGGTAATGCTTTTTGTTTGTTCCCTCCAAACAATATTTTAAATGCTCTTTGCAATGCACTTACTTTTTTTACTTCTACTTTTATCTCTTCTGGTATTAAATCTTTATTAAAACTTTCTGGCGATTCTTCTACATCTTTATCTTTTAATTTATGTGTTTTATAAAATACTTTATCTTCAATTAAGCAATTTTTTGAGTTCCCATCAAATACCCTATTATCTAATATATCTGTCGCTATATCAACATTATACCATTTATCACTTATCTTCACTTGGTTCCATAGATGTGGTTTTTCTTTTACATATCCTTTTATTATTTTCGATTCTAATTTCAAACATTCTAAACAATGCTGTACTACTTTTGCATACATTATACTTGTACATCTCTTTTTCTTCAACGATGCTTCTAATGTTGCCATACCCAATGAATTATCTATTTTAATAGTTTCTCTCAATGCTTTATAAATATCACAGAATTTTTGTATATCTGTTTTTTCTGTTTTCGCAATTATGCTATCTATCCCTTTTCTTATAGATAAATAAGATTCCAAATTATATGGTTTTTTTGTTTTCTCATCTTCTCCTAGATATACTCTTTTAATTAACAATCTATCAGATAAATGTCTAATACTTTTAGTCGATAACCAAGAAATATCTTTAGCAGTTATAGTTATTCCACCTTTTAATCTTCTTAGTTTTTTAGTGTATTGCTTTATATTATTTTTTATATCTATAATTATATTCACATCATCTATATTTTCTAATTCGACTTCTCTTGTTAACATTTCTAAGTTAGAAGTGTTTACAGTTATTGTAGTTCCACCTTTTTTCATTTCTACAATATCTCCTGTATCTGTTTTTATAGATACATTTTTTATAAATGGTGTTTTCGCCAAATTGCTTACTCCAGCTAAATCTATTTCACAATTTTTTATATCTAGTTTCTGCAAATTAACATTCTCTAAAGCAAATTCCATTTTATCCCATCTGCAGTTATTAATATTATCTAAATTAACAAATTGTAAATTTTCAAATCTTTTAAGAACATTAAGTGAACCTTTCCCATAGTCCATATCACAAAGGCTAACTTCTGTTATTTTATCTGGGTCTGTTATCTGAGACAAAAGCTTTTCAACATGTGCAAATCTTATGTTTGTTAATAATATTGTTTTTAAATTTGTTAGTTTTCTTAATGAACTTTCACTAGGTAACTTAACATCATTTAATATTAAATTTTCCAATAATTCAGGTTTGCGAATACTTGATATTACATTATCTGTATTTATCCTTTGGTTGTTTTGTATTTCCAATGTCTTTAAAGTTGTACATAAACCTACAATGTTTAATAGCTTATATTCTGAATCTACTTCAGTTACCACTAGCTCTTTTACGAAGTCCAAACGCAAAGACATTATTGTATCGAAGTCTCTTAAAACACTATTATTTAATTCAAATTTTTTTAGGTTATCTTCTTCCATTTTATCTCCCGTAATTTTTAAATTTATCTCAAATATGAGTTAATAAATGAATTTATTTGTGAATTAACTTCATCTGAATTTGTTAGCTGTATTAGATGATTCCCTTGTACTTCTACTATTTTTTGTGTATTACTGTTTGTTATTACATCATATATTAAAAGTTTTAAATCTTTTTTAGTATCTCCATTTTCTTTATATTCCATATATTCTTTAACTGTTTCAGTTGAAAGAATATTTAGTACTGGCAGGTATCCTGGATATTTATAGTCTTTTATCTCTTCCATATTTGTTTTTAAGTTCCTAATTTCTTTAACCATACTACTTGTTAAATGATTGCTTCCTATTCTGTTTCTGTAAATAGATATGTCTTCATATTCATATGAAATATTTGATTGCATTTTGTCAATATTAAAAGTTTCTGGTTTAACATAGCTAAGCACTCTAAATATTCCTGTTAGTTCTATTATTGAAGTTAAAACCGTATTGTTTTTTAAGTCGTTTACTTTATTTACTAAATATTCTTCATTTATTTCACATGGATATGTTCCATCTATTGATATTATTGCTTCAATATCTTCTGGGTACTTTTCCTGATAATACATTGCATAAACATTTGATGTACCATGTGGAATTAATATAAGTTTGTCGTATATATTGCTTTTTTCCATCGCTTTTTTTATTTCTGCAATTATATTTTCGTTTGTTCGCTCTGTTTCTGCACTCATACTAAAACCATACCCATAATATTCAATTACCACAACTCTGTAATTATCTTTTAGCTTATCTGTAATTGCTTTATATTGTATTATTGGTGATTGAGAGCCAAAATCTGGTAATATAACAACTGTTTTATCTCCACTTCCTGTTACATATACATTCATAAGTTTAGTTTCAGAAACTGCAAGCAGATTTTTGTATTCGCCTGAATATTTGCTAGAAATCTCACCCATTTTCAAAACATTGTGAACTACTACGCAAATTAATATTGTTATAGCTACAAACATAAAAACTGATAATACAAATTGTCTTACAGAATCCCAAAACACATTCAATTTTCTCCATATTGTTCTTAATATGTTATTTTTCACCTTAGCCTCCTAATACGTATTCCGTTGTATATACATGGTTTCCTATTTGTATTAAAACTCTAATAGTTTCTTTGCCTTCATTTTTTACTTCAATTTTAAAATCTTCAATATTTTCACATAATGCAATTTTATTGTAATATAAAATGTTGTCTATTAATACAAAGGTTTTGAAATCTCCACTTCCATTATTTCGTCTGAAAGTTATATAATAATCACCAAAATCTGATATTGTGTTTCCTCTTTCTTTCACTTCATTTAGTATATACAGATTAAACTTATTATATTCTGAACTGGTATTGATACCAGCTTCTAATGTATTTATGTTTTTATAGAAAAAAGTAGTTATCATTCCAATTACAACTGTTATTGTTAAAAAGCCTATTACATATACAACTAAGCTAATTATTGTAAAGCCACTTTGAGACTTTATATTTCTACAAAATAAACAACGATTTCCCATATTTCCCTCTTAATATATAATACATCATTTTGTAATATATTTCATATATTTAACAGAAATGTATTGAAAATGTAACACTGCTGTAATATACAGAGGGACAGCTTACATGTTGCGTATTTGTTCATGTGCCAAAATTTCATAGAAATTTTGTGTACAATAAATTTATATAATAGGAATTTCGGAGAAATTTCCTATTATATAAAAAAGTAGCCTCGAATTCTCGAAGCTACTTTTTTCTTTTTTAAATTTTGCAAATTGTAATTACAAGATTTAAGTGTTGCCGTCAGTGGTCAGTGCTACGTTTAAGCGCAACGCGAAACGCAATACCGAGGTCGAAATCGTAGTAGTGGATCCAATAGCGCGTACCAACCTCACCGTAGTAATTGAAAATGCTCCTGGCAAGAATGCGTATCGAACTGTTGTTCGTTTTCGTCTGTAACCATAAATAATATTCATTATTCATGGCAGACCTGTCGCCTTTTACATAGACTTGGTAGATCCAGTCAAGCGAATATTCTGCATCATGCATCAATTCACTTTCCCATTCTCCATAGCCTACTCTACTTGCCAGATACATAGCTGTAGGATAATCCTCTCTTACGATTGGCCTATTCTCTTTTGCCTTTACTGACTGTACTTTATCGCCATTCATCGACAGATTTGGAGATACATACAGTATTCCATCTGCAATTATCTGACGATATTTTGCAGACTGTTTGTAATCCTCCCATACCTCAAAGGTTTCGCCATCAACCATAACCCGCTTCGGTGCTTGTGGAATTTTTTCAATTACTGTTCCGTTCGGTAATTCTACGCCAAGGAAGTCTTTGTCCGTGTCTTCACGGACTTTAACAGCTTTCTCGTTCTTTCCACCCCAGCTATTTCCAACCCATAAGTTGCCTTTTTCATATTCCCGTACTGGAATTCCGTAGAATTCATTGCCATTCGGGTTACAAACCCAACCAGCTCTGCCTGGAATATTTTCATATCCTAATTTAGCTTTTACTTCTGGCAACTTGGGTTTTCGTGAAGCAACAATAGTGGAAAATGTTATATTAAGTCTACCATCCTCCCACTCAATCTGTGGCTTCATTCCCTCAAGAACCTTTAATGCACTCTCAGGAAGTTTCACGTTTACTGCAAGATTTGCAAAATTTTCTGTCTTCATGTCGTCTCCTATGTTGTTTATTTAATTTTAAATATACTGGCAAAACGCCATATATTATAATTATACCATATTTACATAATATTTGCAAGTTTCATTAAGGCAAATCGCTTAAAAAAATATTGAGAATATCCAGTTTCCTAGCCACTTTGAACATTACCGAAACTAAGGACATTGTAGTGTTATTTGGCGAACTAAATAAGAGTTTTCCAGTACCCCGTTTTCCTTGAACCAATTCTTGTTAATTCTTTATTATTTTGTAATTTTTTAATTATTTTTATAACAGCTCTTTCTGTTATGCCTAACTTTCTACTTAATTCAACTTGTGTAATATAAGGATTTTCATTTATAAATTTTTTCAAGTTTTCCTCATTTTGTCCGAACTTTATCCTGAACTTTATCCTGAACTTTATCCTGAACTTTATCCTGAACTTTTGTTAGATCTTTTTCAGTATTTTCAATTAATCCTTTCATATTTTTCCTATATACCGTAACGAAAAAACCTGTTTTTCTGTTTTTAAAATCCACTTTAATACTTTCTTGTTTACATTCATTGTATATCTTTTTAATCCCTGAACCCCATTTCTCAATCTCTCCTGTTAAATACACAATATAAGCAATTAAAGGATTTACAGGTCGTGATTTTTCTATACTGTTTATATAATCTTCAGGAGTTGCCTCATCTGTAAAGAAGCCTGTGTTTGATATTTCAATTCTATTTTTATATATCGCAATATCATTACTGTAAGGTTCTTTCATGTTTCGATGTATAAGACTGTTGATTATTATCTCTCTCATTGCTGTTATTGGCACTTCTGATATATCCATTCTTGAAAAACTACCTGTATTAAAATTTGCACTCCATCTTATATTTTCTTTTATGTATTTTTCTCCGATTTCAATTAAATTAAAAATGTTTCCAAACTTTGACTGCATATCTATAAATGTTGTTTTTTCATCTGTTGCAAACACAGCCATCTTAAGCTCCAATCTTGCTTCTTTTCCAAACAACACATATCCTGCATTAATAAGATTATTATTATTAAGTAGCTCTAATTTTTTCAAAATATCTTGTTTATTAGTATATTCGAAAGATATCCTACCCTTTTTATTTCCCTTTTCAATAAATTTTTTCAAAATATCTTCATCAATATCATCAATTGTATATTCACTTATTTTTCGTTCCCATCTATTGTTTTTCTCTTCAGTTTGTAATATAAGTTTTTTGATTTCTTTTTGTGATAATGTTCTATCTTCATCTCCCACTCTCATATATGCTTTCCCATAGGAAAAATACGGTATATCTTCTCCTTCAACTTCTACAAATATACAGTCCTTATTATGTAGTTTTATTTGATTTACTTTAGCATATATTTTAGGCTCAATATTTTCAGAAATTGCTCTTGTTACATCTCTTACCGTATTTACTCCCATTTGTTGGCCTATTATCTTTCTGTTATTTTTAACCCCAAAATATAAGTTGCCTTTTTTAGATTTATTGAGCATAGCAACTAAAGAAGATACCCCTTCTCTTATTTCTCCAGTAGTTTCTTTATATTCTAATTCTTCATTTTCCTCATTAGGCATATATTCATTCATACTATAACCTCATTTCTTGATAAATTAAAGCAAGGGGCAGTTTACTTTGAAAAGTTAGCCATTAAAGCCATCTATTCAAAAGTAAACCTCCCCCTGCTTGTTTATTAATTTGTTTTATTATTTCTTTATTGTAATTCTATAACTGCTCCTGCTTCTGTAAATTTTGCTTTTAGTTCTTCTGCGTCTTTAGTTGGAACTCCTTCTTTAATTGTTTTTGGAGCGCCATCAACTAAATCTTTTGCTTCTTTTAATCCTAACCCTGTTGCATCTCTAACAACTTTTATTACAGCTATTTTATTTGCTCCAGATTCTTTTAGCACTAATGTAAATTCAGTTTTCTCAGCTACCGCTTCTCCTGCTCCTGCTCCTCCTGCTGGTGCTTGGGCTGCTACTGCAGTTACTCCATATTTTTCTTCAATTCCTTTTACTAATTCTGATAATTCAACTACTGTTAAACCATCAATTTCCTCTAACATTTTTGTTATTTTATCACTCATTTTTATTTTCTCCTTCTTTTTATTTTATTTGATTATTTTTTTAAATTTCCTGAAATAAATCAAAAGCTGCTTTTCATTTATTTCTAACTCTGACTTTCTTTTTTGACACGCAATGCATCTAATGTAGCAGCAAGTTTTGATATGTTTGCAAGTAAGCTTCCAGCAAGTTTTGCAATAAGTTCTTCTCTTGATGGAAGTTGTGCCAATACTTCTAGTTCTTGTACAGATACAGATTTTCCTTCCAATACTCCAGCTTTAATTTTGTAAAACTCGTTGTCTTTAGAATATTTGTATATAACTTTTAGTGCTGGCAGGTATTCTTCTTTTGCAATTATAACTGCTGTAGGTCCTGTTAACGCTTCATCCATACCTTCTATGCCGTTTAATTTTAATGCTCTGCTTGTTATATTGTTTTTTATAACTGAGTAATCTGCTTTAATTTTCCTTAAGTTTTTTCTTAACTCTGTTACATCTAAAACATTAATCCCTCTATAATCTGCTAAAAGTACTAAACTTGCATCTTTCATTTTTTCTGATAGTTGTTTTACTTCTTCTTCCTTTTGTTTAATAACTTGTTCACTCGCCATTTTTTCACCTCCCTAATTTTTTCTATATTAATTTTTATTATTCTACATAGGTTCGCAGTTGCTTCGCAGCTGCATAACTTATCCGTAACTCGCTATGCTCGAACGGCTAAGAAAAAAAACTCTTTGACTTACACAAGGTAAATCAAAGAGCTGTGCTCTTAATTTATTTTACCTCGGTAGGATTTATTTTGCACCTACTGTCTTTGGTTGCTTTTCATTTATTTTTGTTCTATATATAAACCTGGCCCCATTGTTTTTGTTAGAGAAATACTTTTTATATATTGCCCTTTTGCCGACGCTGGTTTTGCTTTAATTATAGCATCTATTATTGTTTGGTAATTTTCTGTTAATTTTTCTGCTCCAAATGAAACCTTTCCCATTCCTAAATGTATTATATTGTCTTTGTCTAATCTATATTCAACTTTACCAGATTTAATTTCTGAAACTGCTTTTGTAACATCCATTGTTACTGTTCCAGATTTAGGGTTTGGCATTAATCCTTTTGGCCCCAATACTTTACCCAATCTTCCTATAACACCCATCATGTCAGGTGTTGCAACAATAACGTCATACTCAAACCAGTTTTCTTTTTCTATTTTAGGAACTAATTCTTCTGCTCCAACATAATCTGCACCTGCAGTTTCTGCCTCTTTTGCTTTGTCTCCTTTTGCAAATACTAGCACTCTTAATGATTTTCCTGTTCCATGAGGTAGCACTACTGTGCCTCTAACTTGTTGGTCTGCTTGTTTAGAATCAACTCCTAATCTAACATGTAGTTCAACCGTTTCATCAAATTTTGCCTTTGGCATTTTTTCAATAATTTCTAAAGCTTCATTTGCTTCATAAACTTTTGCTGAGTCTACTAATTTTGCAGATTCAACATATCTTTTTCCTTTTCCCATTTTTTCCTCCTTTGGTACGAACGAGCTATAGCTCTCCCAATTTATATTTTATTAATAATTTTAACAACGCAAGACGCCGTTTTTCATTCGCTTACGGTAACTCCCATAGAACGGGCTGTCCCCTCCACCATACTCATTGCAGTCTCCAATGATGCTGCATTTAAGTCTTCCATTTTTTGCTCTGCAATTGCTTTTACTTGTGCTTTTGATATTTTGCCAACTTTTTCTTTGTTTGGTTTTCCAGACCCTTTTGGAATATTAATAGATTTTTTTATTAATACTGCAACTGGTGGAACTTTTGTAATAAATGTAAATGATTTATCTTTATATACAGTAATAACAACTGGTATTTTCATACCTGGTTGATTCGCTGTTTTATCATTAAATTCTTTTACAAACTGCATTATATTAACACCACTTGATCCTAATGCTGGTCCTACTGGTGGAGCTGGTGTTGCTTTCCCTGCTTCTATTTGTAATTTAATAATACTTGTAACTTCTTTTTCTGCCATTTTATTTTCTAACCTCCCTTTAGCTAACTCTTTGAACTTGTGCAAATTCTAGTTCTACTGGTGTTTCTCTACCAAACATAGAAACTAAAACTTTTACTTTTTGTTTTTCTTTATTTATTTCTTGAACCACTCCAATAAATCCTTCTAATGGTCCATTAATAATTTGTACTGTATGATTAACTTCGTAGTCAACAGTTACTGGAACTTCGTCAAATCCCATATTTCTAATTTCTGAATCTGTAAGTGGAATAGGGTCTGTACCTGAACCAACAAATCCTGTAACTCCTCTTGTGTTTCTAACAATATACCAAGATTGTTCTGTTACTATCATTTTTATTAATACATAACCTGGAAAAACTTTTTTTAAATTTGTTTTTCTTTTTCCATCTTTTATTTCAACTTGTTCTTCCATTGGAACAACTATATTAAAGAAGAAATCCTGAAGCTCTCTGTTTTTTATAGTTTTTTCTAAATCTGTTTTTACTTTATTTTCATATCCAGAATATGTATGAACTACATACCATTTTGGCTCTGATTTATTCTCATCTTGAGACATATAAACCTCCTTATATTACTGGTTATTGTCTTCATCTGAAGCATTTTCATCTGTTACTTCTGCTTCACCTTCTACATCATTCTCTGAATCACTTTCATTGCCTGCATTATTTTCACTATCTTCATCTGTTTCAAATTCAAAGCCTGGGAAGTCTATGTCATTTTGCTCATCTTCGTTTAATTCATCAGTTGTGCTAGATCTAACTAATAGTTTTAATTTGTCTATACCATAATTATTTAAGTTTTCAAAAATAACATCTAAAACAAAAACAATTACAGCTACAATTAATACTATAATTAAAACTGCTGTAGTATTGTTAACCAGTTGTTTAAATGTAGGCCAATTAACTCTTTTTAGTTCTGCTTTAAATTCTTTAAAAAAGCTTTTTTTATCTTTTTTGTTTTCTTTATTTACTTCTTTAGCCATTTTATTACTCCCTCCAAAGGATATTATAATTACTTTGTTTCTTTATGTGTTGTACGCTTTTTGCAGAATTTACAATACTTTGCCATCTCTAATCTTTCTGTATCGTTTCTTTTGTTTTTTGATGTCATATAGTTTCTTCTTTTACATTCCGTACACTCTAATGTAATACTTTCTCTTGGTCCTTTTGTTGCCATTTTATTACTACACCTCCGTTTTACTCTTATATAAAGCCATTTTATTAACGATGTGAACATTTATTTTTACAAAATATATGCTTATATACTTTATCATAAACCATGCTCTATGTCAATGATTTCCTGTTAAAAAATGTAAAAAATTTTCTCAGAAAAAACTTAGACAGAGGTAGACAGAGGGACGTAAGAGTTGTCTACTTAAATAGGCTAGCCTATTTAAGTAGACAACTCTTACGTCCCTCTGTCTACCTCTGTCTAAGTTTTTTTGTTAGCTTATTCTAACATTGCCGTTTTTTGATGTAACACTGCCACTCGCAGTGTATTTCCCATACATATCTGGATTGTTTTTGACATTTCCATTTTTGGTATCTGCAGAAATTGTTGATTTTACAATATTTGAAAAAGAAATATCCACATTCCCATTTTTCGTTATAACATCAAACTCAATATCAGATACAGCTTTTGTAGAAACATCAATGTTTCCATTTTTGCTGTCAATAGTTAGCTTCTTAAAAGTACCCCTAACATCAATATCTCCATTCTTACCATTAATAATTATATTATTGGCAGAAATGGTTTCGTAAACATAAATGTTGTTGTTTTTACTATTAACAGTTATGCTCTCAAAAACGCTTTGTGGAACACCTACATCAAGGAAAAGCTCCCCCACCATACTGGTTCCGCTGTGTGTGAGATCCACTTTTACTTGGCCTCCATCAGACGTAATAGACAAATTTGCCTTTCCATCTATACAGGCATTACCGTGAAAATCAGCTATTATTTCTCCTGAATCACAATTGCCAGTCAATTTGACCTCTGCCAATTCGCTGTTAATCGTAATTCTTTTCATGTCTGCTACTTTTAACTGTTTGGTTTCATCAAATTCTTTGTAATCGGAATTATTTCCAATTACCCGTCCATTAATGATAGTAACACCATTACAATTTATTTGCTGTAATGTTTTATTTCCAAAGCCAACACTCATTATGCTTTGCTTAATGTTAATCATACCTGTTTCCTCCAAAAAAATTGTTCTTAGCAATTATATCAAAATCCAGCCAAAAAGTCAATTTAGAGACAAAAAAAAATAGGAAATGTAATTTCCTATAAAATAAAAAAACCTGGCGACTACCTATTTTCCCAGCAGGGTAACCCGCAAGTATGTTCAGCACAAAGGAGCTTGACTTCTGTGTTCGGTATGGGAACAGGTATTTCCTCCTCGTTATAATCACCAGATATGGTAGAATGGAAGTTAGAATTTAGAATTTAGAATTTAAGAAATTTCTATGAAGAAGTTTCTTGGTTTCTTCTTTCTATATTCTTGTTTCTAACTTAACACACTCAAAAATACATAGATAAATGGTTATATAGGCAAAACCAATTTTTTTTAATATTATTATTTAGTCTTCTTTGGCTAGACCTTATATTCTAAATTCCAACCTCCAAATTCTAAATTCTATTAGTGGTTAAGCCCTCGATTTATTAGTACTGGCTTGCTCAATGTATCACTACACTTACACATCCAGCCTATCAACCAGGTAGTCTACCTGGAATCTTACTTGATTTCTCAATGGGATATCTTATCTTAGGGTGAGTTTCACACTTAGATGCTTTCAGCGTTTATCTCTTCCTTACTTAGCTTCTCAGCTATGCCACTGGTGTGACAACTGATTTACCATCGGTAAGTTCATCCTGGTCCTCTCGTACTAAGGACAACTCCCTTCAAATATCCTTCGCCTGCGACAGATAAGGACCGAACTGTCTCACGACGTTCTGAACCCAGCTCGCGTACCGCTTTAATGGGCGAACAGCCCAACCCTTGGAACGTACTTCCGCTCCAGGATG
>Ga0082212_10002586_pt2 | contig 20474 bp, 9 predicted proteins | sample TergutNt197P3_FD_71548 | JGI IMG/M metagenome (GOLD analysis project Ga0082212, IMG submission 71548) | Neocapritermes taracua P3 segment gut microbial communities from Petit-Saut dam, French Guiana - Nt197 P3 | ecosystem: Host-associated > Arthropoda: Insects > Digestive system > Gut ... | reverse complement strand
TTGGAGAGATTCTCTACCTATTGATATGCTCCTTTCTGCCGTGTCTGTCTTTGTTGTTGCGCAGTCGAGTTCGGAAATCCCGGAGGGACTTATGAATAACCCTGTATATGTTTTAGATACGGAAAGACCAAAAGTTTTGATCTGAAGATTACAATCACTCCGTGAATTTAATTTGTTTTCAATTTTTTGTTAATTAAATTAGATTTGTTAACATCGTTATCAAGTACAGTGTACATTCAATTACACGGTTTGCGGATTACCCTTACACGATCTATGTTGGTAATGACTAATAACGAAGGTAGGAAATAACTGGATTTAGCGCCGAGAGCTCGAATAAAATCTTCAATATAAACAAAAATCACGGAATGTTTATTTCAACAAGTATCTACTCGTAAGGTATGTACGTATTATGTTTATAGTAAATAAATTAGTTCTATTTTTGTTCGTGGCTCAATAAACTATATGTTTTCGAGTACCCGTGTCTCTCAATTATCCGTGTACCCCTTCCACAATATTGCCCCGGATAATCGAGAGCGCACTGTACCAGAACTCAGCCATTTTTTCAAAGAAATTATTAGCTTTCCAAATATCACTAGAAAAACAGCAGAAGCTCTATTAGTCACCAATTAAGCAATTAGTTTAGAATTAAATTCTTAGAAAACTAAGGAGACCCTGTAGGTTTATATCTCGTCAAAAGAATGCACAAAAAAACATAACAGAAAGGTAGTCACAAATCTTTCAAAATCTCTCAGATTTAAAACACTTGGAAACGACAACAAACAGTATCAGGTCATTCGCAAAGAAATTAAGGGCACATCAAAACTGGGAAATACTTACTCTACTTCCCGTCTTTTGTATAGGTTAAAAAATTTAAAAAAACTTTTGCCTCCTGTTTATGTGCGCTTCGAACTTGGTCTCTCACATTAAGGGAAAAAACGGATTGAGGTTACTTTAGAATAAGATTGTAAGGAGAATATTTGGACGTAAGACGGACGAAGAAATAGGAGGTTAGAGGAAACCGTATAATGAGAAGTTGCATCATTCCAATTCGTCGCCATACACTGCTAGGTTGATCAAATCAAGGATATTGAGATGGGTCGCCTATGTGGCATGGAGTTTGGTGCAAAAACCTAAAGAAACGATAATACTCGGAAGTCCTAAACGTAGATCGGTAAAAAATGTTTTTTTGGGCCTTAAACAGGACGGAAGGGCGTGGACTGGTTTCATATGGCTTGGGAGAAGCACCTGTGACTGCCTCTGAACACGGTAACGAACGTTCTTGGCCCATAAATTCAGGAACTTTTGCGACGCTCTGAGAAACTGTTGTCTTCCCAAGGGTTTTGTTTGTTTGTTTTTATTTATGATTTTTGGGCCTACTCTTGTTGTACCTTCAGTTTGTTGCAGAAAGTGAGTAGTTTCATTCTCTTTCTACAGGGGTGTTGATAAGTCCTTAGCCCGACCCGACTGAAAAGACAGTAGAAATGTCGCCAATTTTCGTCCGACGCGGAGGTCCTTGCTGCCGCGGAGACCTGGTTGGACTGACAAAATTCTGATATTTTTTTTTTGAGTGGCTTGCAAAATTTAAAGTTTGGTCGCTGTAGCTTGTTTCATTCCTGGTCGGGCTAAGGACTTATCAGCACCCCGGTAATAATGTAAAAAAACACACACAAAAAAACAATAACAACACTTACACCTGTGTGTGTGAAACTGAGCACACATGCTGAGTATTGTCCAGATATCTAATTTGTTCAATGAACACAGGAAGCAGAACACCATCACTCTTGACATTAACACTTCCTTTTGATTAACAATTACAATGATCTGGATAAGCAATGGAAGTTAACCATTTTCCAAACAAATGCCATAATCCAGCCAACCATACTTCTGCCATGTAATTATGAAGTCTCCAGTTCAAATCTCTGCTGGAAGACTCAATATGCTGACGTATTTTTCATGGTTTTTCTCAAACTCACCATGCAAACAACAGATTATCTTTAACTGAGCCACAGACTGTTCATTTAATTTGTGTAACATACACACCACCGCTACACTTGACATCAGTACTTTGACTTCTTTACATGCAGCAGACCCCTCCACATTCACAGGATCCCACATCGCAGTTTTGCATACCTCCTGAAGAGTTACTGTGAAAACCCTCACACATCACAGCACATGTCCCATGCTCATTCACAGTTGTGCTTGCAAAGGGGCAAGGAGCAATACACAAGAGGCAGTATTTGCCCACCTGTCTCACTTAGCAGTTACCCCTTCCTCAAAAAGATTGAAAGGTTCTTGTGTGTAAGGACAGAAGACAGGAATGGAGGCTGTCATGGTAACATACAATGTGTATGGTGGGCACTGGGCAACGTGGCAATGCCAAGCAGTTTGTCTGGTCTGCGCTGCGTTGTTACCGCTTTAGATGCCTGGCAGCGCAGCCATGCAGGCAAACAATGTTGCTCCTTCCTGATGGGCACTCTGATGTGTACTCCCTTCTGATAGTGGGCAGTGAATGCTGCTAGTAGCCTAGAGAGGCCTACTTTTATTCTGTGCTCCAGCTGGTCTGCCTGCTCTGCTATTGGATAGTCAGCAGAGTTGGTAAGCATGGTCAGGAGAAGGACTATCAATTGCTGGGTGCTGAGTTTGCATGGAAAGGCCCATTTTCAGTTTGATGCTAGAGCAGGTTGCTGCTTTGTTCCATGCAAGGAGCAGAGAGTGGAGAGAGAGAGAGAGAGTGCTGCTGTGAGGAAAGGCAGCCACTGGCCATGTGGGTGTTCCCACATGTCTTTGGATCTTTAACTCCACATTTTCCATAAGATCCTAATTTTATGCACTGTTGTTTCACTGTTCATAGAATTTTTCAAGAACATAACACACACAGACAACTGCTTGCTGTAATCTCCTTGGACACACAAAACTTTTCAACCAACTGTCCATTCGGACATGAAGGACCTGCTGAAAATGTACTACCACTGCATTGTCCATCATATGAAGAAAACTCTAACCCATCAGTCTGCAGAATAAATGGATATCACAAGCAGCAAAATGAGAATAGGTGATCCAAACGGTAAACTATTCACTGATGCATCAAGTGCTTTATTACAGAACAATATATAATGTTAATCATGGGAAACCCACAACATTCAATGAACCAGAGTGCCACAGACTATCACAACATAGCAACTCTTTCATGTAACAAGCAAATGTGTCATTCTGCTAATGAGTGAAATAAATTCTCATTGCTGAAGACCACAATACGCAGATTGAAAGGTAAGACAGGTACAGATGAAATAATGCTAAATTCTCCCTATAACAGGTCATAAATACCCACAGGTGGAGCACATGTATAGCTCTACTGTTTCTTTAACCTCAGTGCTAGACAGGGGTGGTTCGTTAATACCACATCCTGGCCACCTTACAGGAGACAGAGTGAGTCTTGGGGCTTGTTCATGACAGGTGCAGAACCATCCAGCCTGTAGCAAGTCCTATATCCACTACACTACCCTAGCTGCCATATAAGGTAGGTACAAACACAAAATGCACTACAATCCAAACCTTCTCAAAGTACCTACTCTTTGACTACAAAATAAAGAACCATATACTTCAGCACACACCTCCAAAATATCATCCATTGTCTGAAGATACATGGCATTCTGTTCTTCAAGGTCTGAGATCCATGACTGCATGGCTTTAAGTTTCACCTGCAAGAAATATCATGTAACTACCACAGAAGCATTATGTGTGTCCACAATTAGCTATGGCACTTGTCTGTTTTCCCAAATTAAGAAGAGTTGCATGCATAAAACAGAAAGACTAGGAATAATATGTCCAATTATGGTAAACACAAATTCACAATGACATTGTTTCCAGTAAGATTAGTTGAAGCCTGTAAAATCTTAATTAAAATGTAAAATAAACACATGTTCATTTATGGTCTTAATTACAGTGGAATGTGGGATGTGAGGTTCTCATACCAGTGATTCCAAAGATTCAAACCTTCTGGTATGTGTGTTTTGTCACTGCGTAGGTAGGGCGTGATATTTTGAAGGAATGCAGTGCCTTAATCTTCTGGGTGAAGCAGTCCAAAGAAGAGTGGTCACATGGGAAGACAGGTAGTATTAGATAGGTATAGGTTGCTGTGGAAAATGCCTAATGGTAAAAATGAAGCCCACGCCACTCCACTTTAACTCATTCATGTTATCAGAATCCAGTTTTCAAGGGGACAACACTTTGCACACTTTTCAATAATTTATTACAATCTATTACTTATTACATACTTTATTTCAATATCTTTATATTCCATAATCATTTTCTACTTCATTTCCCTTCATCATATCTTTGACGACTGTACCTTTAACTTATTCCCCCATCACAGCCAGGACACCAAGGCCCCACTCAGTGCCTGTCAGCACCACCACCATTACCTGACCAACCACACATCCTGTCCTTTCACTTTCATCAATGCCAGTGCCTATACAATGTATCTTATCTTCTATCACAGCATTTCTTTTCTTTGACTGCTTGAACCTGAAGATGTCACTAAAATACTACAAAACATCATTAACTACTTATCCAAAGACAAAAATTAACAACCCAGAAGACCTGAATCTTCATGTAAAGTGGACTTCATCACAGATCAGTATTGATGAAAACTGGAACATATCAAAAATTTTTAGAGTAACTTTCACATGCTAATTTCTTAAGAAATTTGTTCGAAGGTTTAGGCACTGATACAAGGTCACAGATAGACATGACCACTGACGAATCTGCGCTCAACACAAATTTTATCATAATCGAACTGTTTTCAAGTTGAGATGATATAGCTAAAATCCCCTTTGTTTTATTAATCTAAAATACATACTAATTAGCCTACAACACTGTGCATAAAATGCATTTCATTTTTCTCTACTACTTTTATTTAAAAAAAACTTTATGCCTTGATATTTAAGAACTGTGAGTCACACAGAAGTTGTACACAAAAATCCCAGTAGGTCTATTATTTTCTTCTCCAGATTCTAACTTACATGTAAACTGACTTAGAACTTCTAGTTAAAGAATAAAGGTCTGCCCCACAATTTAAGAACTGCAACTATGTTATAAACAGACTGACAACTTCTGCATAAGGTTCTCTTATTTACCAATCAACAAATCATAACATCCCACAACACTTGAATCTTCACTCATTATTTGGTGAATAACACATAAAAATTTTGTTAGTTATTTTATAACAGCGTGAAAAACAAACGCGCTCACCTCACTTGAGGGAAGAACATACATGAGAGTGCCTGAAAACAAAGTCCTCATGAGAGTATTTGGGTTCAGGAAGGCAGAAATATAATATTCTGGATAATATGAGGAACTTTGTGGCTTAAGAAAGGATAAGAATTATGACAAAAGGAAGGTTGGCAATGACCATTCAAATTCTGCTAATTATTTTTTTCTTATTAAGTTGGCTAGGAAAGAAAATCATAGGATTGTAAAAGATGAAGATAAGTGAGGTCTGGCCAAGAGTCTCACAACACATTACATAATTATTTTCCCTTTCCTTAAAAATGCAGTATATGGCCAAACTACAGGAATGTTTAAGCCTAAAAAAATACCTGCGACATTAAATTCTCCTTTTAGGAAAAAAAGATACTGAGAAAAGGCTCAGTGATATTGGGAAAAATATTCCCGTCTTTTGATTTTCAAATTTGTCCTTTAAAATAAGAATCCAAAGTACTCCACTTGTATTTCCCATTTACATGTTTTGACTGCACAAGTGTGTATTCCTCACTGAATACAAAATAACTGAGCTTTCAAGAACATAATCATTAACTATATTACTTGAGACTTCAGATCAGCCAACATTCACAGCAGTCTTTGGGGTTACTCTGACCCTGATGGAAAGTAAGTTCATCCAAATGCCACCAATTTTTGTAATTCTGATATACAATACTCAGAAGACCTCAAAATTAATCACTGATTCCTTTTAATGTAATCACTCTGATAATTTTTGTGGACTAAGAAACATTGCAATAACATCAATATTTACCATTCAGGGTCAGGAATGAACTGTAATATAAACATAAAACATAAGTCTAAAAGAAGGGTGGCATACAGGGCAAAATATACGTAAAAGAGCTGGGGGGAGCTCAGTTTGTATAGTGAGTAAGATACATGCTCAGCGATGGTGGAATCATGGTTCAATTCCTGACATAGGTAGAAGATTTTTCTCTTCTCCAAAGCATCCAGACTATCTGTTGGGGTCACCCAACTTCCTATTCAATGCGTAACAGAGGCTCTTTCCTATAGCATACAGCAGCCATGGTATGAAATTCACAACTCACCTGCATCTAGTACAAAGGTCAATAATGCACTGTGCTATACCTCAATTCCCCCACATGACTTAATGACATGGTGCTCAATTAAGCTCAAAGACAATACCTTGTAAAGAGTGAAATACTAATGGCATAGTTTGTAAAAAAAACAAGGAGTTTCCCTACTGCAGACTTCTAGTCACACTTACCTTGGAATTATTAATGATTTCACCAGATAATGCCAATGTATAACCCAACAATGAAAACTGATGCAAGTTTTTATGTTTTCAAATCGGTGTATCTGTGGATTTCGGTCGGACAGGCTTCAGAACGCTGTCTTCTGGGATGTGATGTTGCATCACTGGGTAAATCGTTCCTGATGTTCAACATGGAGCATGAAGCCGAGTATTTCCAAAAACAAAGAATGAACAAATTATGAAGCAGATCACCCACAACAACAACAGGTAACGCAAAGCATGGATTTTTCGGTTATAATTACACTAGTTAACCTTTGTACATGGTTACCGCATTACAATCACGGGCACTTATCACAACCACGGATTATGTACCTAACTATAGCCGAGTACAATTATAGTGTGTTGGTTACCGTGATATAATATGGCGTCGTAATGGAGTGTTTAACTTTTTGGTACTAACCTATAAATTCTGGTGTGGTTAAAAGGAAAAGTTACTGTATTTCGAAGTGTTAGTGAATGAAGAAATGTGAACCGTTAAATGCTGGAATAAAAAATAAGTGGTCCTACTGTACATAAATGCTGATTTAATTGATAGCTTTGGGAACAACAAATACAAACCGTGTGAATACCACGTATCTATGCTTGCTTACCACTAGGCTACCGGGGTACCTGCCCCATTGTTCATTAATCATATAGTGTGGACAATAAATGGACTTTCGCCATCCATCACTTGTATTTATTAATATTTTGCCAATATTGGTCTCGTCACACCAACTTCTGAAGGAATTGGTTATATTAAATATTTTAAAAAATTACGTACATTTGTTTGTATATGTTTTTGGGTCTTACATTATTTCATTATTGCTATATGCAATTTATCTCACTTTATTTACATATAACTATTAAATTTACTTCTTGTTAACTGTTCTTCCTTAGACTCTATTCTGGACACTTTTTTGTTTTCCTGCTTCATATAAGTGTAGTTTTTGTGATGACATCACCCATTTGCTGCGTCTGCTTGTTTTGTAGGTGTTTTATTATTGCCTCTTTTTTTTTTCCGTTGGTGCACTAATTTAGGCATCCTTAAAAAGTATTTGTGGTTGTCATACATGCACATTGTGACATGAAGAGTTCATTTTGTTCTCATATATTGTTTTGATCCCTTTGACTCTGAGAAGGTTTTTACTTGTCTCCCTCAAACTTTTAAGGCCATATGTAACTGTAACATTGAAATGTTCTGCATTTTGCTCACTCAGTGTATTTGTCTCATTTCTCATAATCAGCACCCATTACCCATTTTTTCTTGAAACATTTGCCACTTGAAATTTGTAATGTACACAGGTCTTGTCCATGAGGTATGAATTGAGCGTTTGTGTGTGCGAGGGAGAGAGTGGGGTGGGTGGGTTTGGATGGTGCATATGTGTATGGGTGCGTGGGAGTTGTGTGCGTGGGGCGCATGTATGGGGGTGGTGTGTGTGTGTGTGTGTGTGTGTGGGGGGGAGGTGGTGTTTGCTGGTCAGGCAAAAATAGTAAGAGACAGTCTTAGGGTAGGCAGTGAGAGTAAAATACTACTGGCAATTAAAAATTGTCACTTTTTTGTGTAATATTGTATTAAGTTAATATCCTGTTATATTGTAAAAGTGACATATTCAAGTTCACTGATAAACATTTCTTTCCTTCTGCTTTGGAAATAATCTTAAATATGTTGTCACATATTCTGTTGTGTAAATTATGTAATATCTGTTGCAACATGTTTTGCTGTTCCTTAAAATCAAAGGTTCTTAACCTTTACTGCAGCTCGCACCCCTTTGGTTCTCAAAGTATATCTCAAACCCATACCCAAAGCCATTCAAGTAGGTTAGGTTTTTAAATCTGAGGTAAAGAATAATTATGAAATGAGTTGCCAGTTAAACACTGGTTTCATTTCCCAATCAAATTAACCCTTCAGGTCAGTAAAGTCACCCTTATATTTCCTAAGCCAGAATGCCAGATTTTAATAGTGCTTGAGAACAATACAGAACACTTGATTTCAAACTTTTGCCATGTTCTGAATTTGTTTGCTTTCCTGACATCTGAATTTTGTATGCCATTCTTTTGGAACACTCTGTCTGTTCCATCTTCATAGGTGGGTAGGTATGAAGATTCTTCATACCTACGCATCTGTGAAGATGGACGTTGGCATACAAAATTCATATACTGGGGAATTACCCAAAAGAAAGCATAGAAAATACAGAACACCATTTGAATAGTGCCTTGAAGGTTTAAGAAAAATTTAGCATGTATTTCACCTCCATAAGAGGTATCTTGCACTTCCAGAGGATGTGTGAACTGCAGCTTAAGAATTGTTACTCTAAATTAACATGAAATAGTTCATTCAGAAAATAAATTGAATTGTTTCCTATTTTATAGATTTATTGTTTAAAGGACAGAATATATGGTGTTTTTTTTCCTCCCCCCTATGTACAACCCTGGAGTTTAAATTCTAACTGTCCAGGATGTAGGAGTTTAAACTTACGGCAACCCTAAATGCATTTGCAACCACATGGTGCACCGAGGCTGGAAAAATGTGAAGAATTGAAGGTCTGAGTGTGCATCAAGGCTGGCATTGAAGGGTTAACTACACCTGTCAGTAACCACAGTGCTGGCCATATTTGCGGTCTGATGTCTAATGGAAAGGAGTATATTACTTATTTATGGCATTTGTATGAAGTAATCTCTGTCGATTCCACAAAGGCTTATGAGTTGAATAGAGAGGTACAAGCATCATTCATGCTTGCTTTAGACACGAGGTGGGAGTGAGTGGTCAGCTTCTTGCCCCCAGCCACTATCTTACCCTGAGAGGAAGAAACCCTGGTACCCAGTGAATAGGGGGCTGAATGACCCCTGGAGGCAGTCTGTATCCGAGGTCTGTCTGGAAAGTATCTGGCCGTGTTGAAAATCTTGAGAACTGGTCACATGACCTTAATGTAACTTGGCAGCCAGTGAGAAGAGACCTTACTGCACATCTCTGAACAGTCACTGTCCTGTGGGGTTAGTCATTCGGCAGTGAGATGCCGTTGACTGAGCTTGTGTACTGTGTGACTATTGCATTACAATTCTCTTCTCTTTCAACGGTGATTTTAGCTTTGGGAAAAGCCAGAAGTCGCAGGGAGCCAAATCTGGGCTCTAGGGGGACTGACAGACATGGGTGATGAATTGTTTTGCCAGAAAAGCCTGCATGAGAGCTGTAGAATGGGCAGGCACATTGTCATGATGAAGCTGATCTGCTTGCTCAGTCATCGTGAATGGGACGGTCACACAGTACACAAGTTAAGTCAACGGCATCTCACTGTCGACTTACTAACCCCACAGCAGTGTGCCCAGTAAGGTCTCCTTTGTCTGGCTGTCAACTTACATGAAGACCACGCGACGGGTTCTTGAGATATTTGAAATGACTAGATATTTTCCGGACGGACCTTGTACTTTGGAGAGGAGAAAGTCTCTTCCTTCTGGTGGGAATTGCCCCGTAGTTCTTTGGTCTTCCATTTTCTAGCTCAATCATTGTACCAAGTACACTTCATAAATTTCCCTGAGATAATGTTTTCAGTCAGAAATTTGGCAGGGAGAATGCAGCCTAATTATCAGAGAAAATCTGAAATGAAAAATGCACTCTGTACTTAGGCCATTACAGTTATTTTGTTTTTAGCAAGATAACTGTGCAGTTATCGGCTGAAACACAAGTTCTGTCTTGTTTAAAGTGGTTCAGCTTAATGACGTAGCACAGCTGCTAACTTGCACTGCACGAGGATATCTGGTACTGTGTTTCACAGGGTTACTCCAGCAGACCTGGAAGGCACTCCTGTAAATCTGTGCTACGTGAAGTTCCAGAACATCCAGTTGTTCATTAAGGACAACCAGAACAATGCTGACAAAACCCTGATCACCTTGCTATTAGTGGCTAACCTATCTCTACCACCAACATGGGTGACTTAAAGTGTGCTGCTGGATAAAAGGGAGAAAGCCACTAGATGTGTTTTCTGAGTCACAGTTACTAAATTCTGTGGGTTGCTGCCATTTCTTGTTTTAAAGCAAAATGATATGAAAGTTGAAAATTGTACAGTTTTTTAAAATAATTTATCGAGTATTCATGTTGTAGGATCTAATCCAGACACAGACCTTGTAATGTAGAGTTCAGTAAAACAGTTCACACAAAGACAAAGAATTTTGGAAATACCAGATTTGTAATGTGAGCATAGTTTTCTTTAACACAACAATAGAATAATTCAGTGTATGAAACTGTTGGATGTCCACAGTAAGATTCTGTATTGAAACTGTCCTCAAGAATCCTCAATTTTGAGAGTTAATTTTGACTTGTCATAGCAGTTGGGCCAGGATAGCATAGCCGGTATAGCGACTTGCTACTAGCTGGAAGGGTCGGGGATTGAATGGCAGTAGGGGTGAGATACTCTGCACCTTTCCAGGCCTACCCAGCCTCCTGTACAATGGGTAATGTTTTTCTTTCCCTGGGGTAAAGCAGCTGGGGTGTGGTGTTGACCACCCTCTACTCCCCTTCTGGCCCTTAGTGGCCTGTTTCAGGGTGAACATTACCTTAGCAGTTCCAGCTGTATCTCAAATTTGTTAGTAGCAACAAAGACCCTCTCACACCAGTTTCATATTTTAAACTTACATATGCTAGAGACTGGTCATGTTCCTGGTGGACTATTTGTGTGGAAAATGTGTTTCACGTACGTCTTCTGTTGATGTTGTGTAAGAATGACCTGGAGTCACTTGCTGTCCCATTGGAAGTAATTTTTTATACCAGTGACTGGCGTAACTTTGTGTTATTTATGAATCTGTTGGTTCACTGACAGTAGGATTGTTAGGATGAAAAGTTCTATGTGTTATGCAGTGAATTACCTTGTATGAAGTGCAGACATCTAAACCGAAACTTGTAGACGGGGTGGAAGTGTAGCATTAGGCTTATCAGGAATTATTTGTAGTAAATATGAATGTTTTCAAAAAACTGTATAAGCGTAGGGAATAAATTTTTGAACATTAATTTACTGGCTACAGTCCCTGAACAGTGTGTGGATGACTCAGTGATAAAATGTTGTTGTTATCGACTTTGAATCAGTGTGTGTGAGAATTGAATTAAGTTGACTGAACATGTATTTACGTTGTTTTGGAATTTTGAATGAAACATTGCATTATTTTTGTTACTGATTATAAAATTCTGCTTTATTGACTGCTAAGTTTATATAGCATAAATGATAAGTTAAAAATTGCTCCATCAGTGAATTTAACATTCACTATCCATCCCATGGAAGTCATAGAATGACATTTTGTGGAGTTTGGGGGAAACTGATTTTCTTTTTAATTATTATTTTTAATTCAGCAATTTACTTTTCGTTAAACATTAATGCACATTTTGCATTCTTGCTATGTAAACCCATTAAAACGGTTTGTTCTGTCGTCACATTCAGACAAACATTTCCAGTAACTGATATGTTCCATATGCTATCACACTCAGTGAGGTTGATTAAGACGAGCTTCAATTGCAATGCCACTTACAGTGAAACTGCTATTTTACATTCCCACTTCTTGCATTTTACATGATTGTATGCAGTTTTTGTAATGTCCTGGCCAAGTGCCAAGACCAGTGTAAAATTTTAAAGGGCTGTTTGTTTTCTCAAGTTTACATTTTTCTGGAATTTTAATATAATCTCCCTAATCCATTTTAAAAAAATTGACTTGATATTGTATATCATAGTTATATTGTCATAATTTTTATCCCAGTCATGATATGCTGATATTTGTTATGTTACTGTAATAAGTGAAACTGTACATGCTGTGCTGGTGTTACCAAAAGAAGATGCATATCTAACAATGTCTAACATTGGTCTCTACCGCCATCCTCCTGCATGAATGTTGAAGTAGTTAAGATATCTACGTAGATGGAAGTAAACCCAGTAATTTGAATTTGAATTGACTATAATTAACTGTGGTTGATTGTGTATTCTCGTACTTTGCCTTGTGTTGCTTTTTGACCTCCTGGTTTGGTGTTGTGATTTATATTTTGCATGTTAATCATAGCCAAACAATATGTAATCAGTTCCATGAACCAAAGCTTATTGACTAGGTTTAAGTTGGCAGTAAAAGGTGAAATGTGGATGAGTGGAAGAACAAATCATCTATGATTTGTGATGAATTAACACTTTAAGTACCAGCCATTTAGTGTTTTGTCGGGCCCAGAAACCTAGGCATTGTTGACATATATTTAAATACTATCATGAGTGTAGTATGTATATTGTAATTTCGTTACCATAACCTGAGAGGTAAAGATTCATACTTTAATTTGAATATAAATATGAACACATAATTCCTGTAGAATCATATGAAAAAATTTATTGAAAAAATAATGAAAACTTAGAGAAAAAAATCTGCGCAAAACACATTTCCTATATTTACAATAGAGGAGCTTTTTGTGGTACAATTTGAAGCCCTCTGGCATGCAGAGTGGCACTTTACAGTCAGGATACCACCGCACAGTCTCATTTCCTTCTCTTTTTCCAGTAGAATTCTCAGAACAACACCCCTACAAGATGAACTGCAGACCACAACATGACTGTAAAAAGCTGATTGTGCTTGGTTATTGTTTTTTTGAAATAGTGTGACAAAACGTCCACAGATGGCAGCACCAAATAGAGGGCTGTTTAGTGAAAGCTTCCATACAACTCAAACCTGAGTTCAAGTCATCTAAGTTATAGTACGTACACGAATATGTAGGCAGGATCTGTACTCGGGAGTGGGCTGCACAGCAAGTTGGAAGAGACTGAGCCTTGCTTGGGCTTGGGCTTCAAAGTGTTAAATAATTTAGTGCATGGCACATGCAGCACTTCTGTGAACAATTGAAAAAACTGCCATCCAGCGTGGGCCTTTCTGCAAGCAGCAGAAATCATTGGAACATTCACTGCTGAATGAACGGGAATCTGATCTTGTTGCATGGTTCAAGTACACATATACAAATAATGCTTGGGTATATGGGATTCTTCTTATACTACTAAAAAGATTGACCCACTGCACTCTCTCCAAATACTGGTACCTGCATGCCAGTCTACATGATATATTCCAGAAGACAGAAATCTTTATCAGCACTGCTGCGAGAACCCCAGATTTCATGGAGGATAATACATGATTGGTACAGAAATGGCTTTGACTGGGACCAGGAAAACGTTCACCAAGCATGAAATTTCACTAAATTAGAATTAGACTGTATCTGTAATCGGCTAGACAGGGGGACCAGTCTTTGGAAATGCTCTGCTGTTTTACTGATTTGTGAATTTATAGGTGTTCAGAACTGTTATCTCCCAATCCTGAACAGCCCTGCATGTCAGGGGCTATTGAAACCCTCGTGCTGTTGTTAAGTCAATAGATCCTCCTGTCAGTACTGCCTAAAATTATTAGAATTGACCGATGACTCTTTACTGCCATTCCACTTGTCTGCAATACAACAAAATTTTGTTTCAAAAACAGTGGGGATGTCACATACTCATATTTCAATCAAGCTAAAATTGATGAACTTCAAACTGACTTTTAGATGAAAAATATCAGACTTGTGTAGGGGCATCAGTGATTTTAAGAAGGGTTACTAGCCTAGAACTAATATAGTAAGGGGTGAGAAGGGTGATTTGTTTACAGATTCCCACAGTATTTTAGGGAGGTGCAGGGACCATTTCTCTCGGCTGTTCAACATACATGGGGTTAGTAATGTTAGGCAGACCGAAATACACGCTGCAGAACCACTAGTGCCTGAGCTGAGTGCCTTTTGAGTTTGAGATGACTATTGAAAAGCTAAAAGGACATCAGTCACCAGGTATTGATCAAATCCCAGCAGAACTGATTAAAGCAGTGGTAGAACAATTAGCTGAGCGATCCATTAATTATTATTTCTACTTGGAATAAGGAGAAATTGCCTGAGGAGTGGAAGGAGTCAATAATTGTACCTATTTGTAAGAAGGGAGATAGTAGTTATTGCAGTAATTTTACCAACAACGTACAACATACGTGTATTATCCAATATCTTGCTGTCAAGGTTAACTCCATATGCAGAAGATATTATTAGGGATCATCAATGTGGATTTTGACGCAACAGGTCAGCTACTGATCCTATAATCCACATTCATCAAATAATTGTAAAAAAATGGGAATACAATGAAGCAGTGCATCAGCTGTTTGTAGACTTCAAGAAAACTTATAATTCAGTTAGGAAGGAAGCCTTGTTTAATATTCTCATTGAGTATGGTGTCCCCTTGAGACTGGTAAAGCTAATATAAATGTGTCTGAATGAAACCTGTAACAGAGTTCAGGTAGGCAAGCATTTGTCTGACATGTTTCCTATTAGGAATGGTTTGAAACAAGGAGGTGCTCTGTCACCATTTCTTTTCAACTTTGTTTTAGAGTAAGCCATTAGGAGGTTTCAGGTAAACCAGGATGGCTTGAAATTAAATGGTAGACATCAGCTTATGGTTTATGCTGATGATGTTAATATATTGGGAGGAAATGCACATACTACACAGAAAAATGCTGAAGTTTAATAGTTGCTAGTAAGGAGACTGGACTAGAAGTACATGCTGGTAATACTAGGTGCATGGTCATGTCTTTGGAACAGGATGCAGGACAAGTCACAGTATATTTCTTAACAAGCTGAGGACTGGTTAGCTTCTCAAGAAGGACTTCACTCCATGGAGTAAGTAATTAAGTCATCTCCATATACAAAGTTCCATAAAATGTAAAAAGGATTTTATTTAATGTGATATTCTAATATATATAAATCAGTTGATATGACATATACAGGATTCAGTTGCTCTGTGCCCTAAGTCATGTCAATCTTTTGTTGCATGTTAGTTACTTGTGATAAGATTATTGAACTTAAAAATGAAATATGATTCAATATTAATTATGAAGTGGACATTATATTGTTGGCTCTGAGTCACAACATAATGGTTTCATTTCGTCCTCAGTACGTTTGGTGAAATACTAAAAATAACTGTACCTTATTCAATAATGTTGAAAGAAAAATCTGTAAAGACTGAAAAGTAGTCCTACATGGCTAAGCATTGTATAATCAACAACAGTGAAACTGACATAATTGAAATTTAACAGCAACTGTTGAAGGAAAATAATGTGAATGTGATATACATACAAAGGAAAGACGGTTGCTAATGAAATGCAAAGGTAAGAGATAAAAATGAAATATACTTCTCACAATCATCTATCTGGAATATGTATATATATATTTCTTTTATCTGTCATGATAAATACTGTAAACCCCTAATATTCAATGTACTGACATTTTTGGTAGAATGACAAAAACAGTGTTCATAGTTTGGTAAATCTCTACCATCCACAAAGCAATTAAAGTGTACCTGTTGGTCACATTCAGACTTCAGGTTGTGAATTTACTGCACTTGGGATATAGTTGAATTTAAACACTTGACTTAACACTTTCGCTTTTTACCGTCTGATTTCCTTTGTGTGGCCATCAGAGAACGTGCAATGGATGGCACCCTTCCTTCCTGCGTGCGGAGCTGAGGGCAATGGGAGCGGCTGTGCGCATCATTCCCCGTAGCACCGCACTCCTCACCATGATTACGTAACACGGGGCACTCTACGTGGCCCATGTCTGCATTAAACAGTGAATGACTTCTCACAAACTTTTTTTGCTCCTGATGTCTGGCATAAAAGGCACACCACTTTCCATATCCTGCAAACACGATCAAAAACTTACTGCTTGTGGCAATCCTAGCATTCTAGGGCGTGTCTGCTGCAGGAAGTTATTTGCACCCTGTGACCATGTTCATGTTCATGTCATTTATTTTTCTGTAAATCTTTTACAAGATATGGAAATAGTAGTTTTAAAAAACATAAAAAGAATATGGCACATAGAGTATAAATATACGAAAATTGAAGAGAAAAATTATGTCAATAAAAAATAATATATAATAATAGTTCTTAATACATTAAATTATGAGAAACAAATTTAAATGTTTAAATTAGCATACCATTTTGCAAGAATTGAAATATTAATTTACAACAAACAGAACGTCACCCATTTCCAGTTAAAGTCAAAATAATCTTCGAAAGAATTAAAGGAGTTTGATTGAATAAATCTTTTCACCACACCCACATAGTACACAGACACGCCACACACATCACACACACACATTGCACACACAACAAACACAAACCACACACAATGCACACACACACCACCCACAATGCACACACACCACACACACACACACACACACACACACACACACACAGTCTCTCTCTGTCACTCACACCACACACACTCGCGCACACACACACTGCACACCCACCACACCCACACTGTACAAACACACTGCACACACATCAAACGGACCACCAAGATGGCTGACGATGTGAATCAGTGTATCGAGGACGCTCTAGAAACGTTAGTGAGTATAACAGAAAAAAGTGGAAACTTAAGGAAGGACCTTAAGCAAGACATCCTAGTATCGGTAAGTACCCTTATGAAAGAAATTTTCACAATGAAAATGCAGTTAAAGAGTGCGGAAGACGAACAAAAGAAACGTAGGGAAGAGGTTAAGAACGCCAAGGAAGCGAAGGCAAGAGGAGACAGTCGAACAACAAGGCAAGTGGCGCCATCTCTGGACCACATCCAGCAGTACACAAGAAGCGGAGTGCAACAGGTGACTCCATCTGATGGTGGAAGAAGAAAGCTATTTTCAGAAGCTGTCAAAAAAGAAGACAACAAACGATACAGGATAACACTGACACCAAGGGAGGAAGCACTTTCACCAGATCAGATAAAAACACAACTCAAAAGAAACATCAATCCAACTGATATAAAAGTTGGAATCAAGGCAATCGGAACAATCAGAGAAGGGCGAATAATAATTGAAACTGGCAGCGAAGAAGAGATGAACAAACTCAGCTCCGAGATTGACAACAAGCTTGGAGAACGGCTGGAAGTTACAACGCACAGACTAAGAAAACCGAGACTCATTATATACATTGTACCAGAAGAAATCACAACACAAAACGTAGCAACAACCATCAAAGACCAAAATCCTAAAATCCAAACTAATGAGGAAGACATCGAAGCAAAGTACAAGTTTAAAGACAGGAAAGGAAGGCACAATATAGTCATGGAGGTAGGACCCCAGATAAGACAACAAATACTACAAATTAAATTAAAAATAGGATGGGAAATATGTAGCGTTGCAGACTACCTGGCTCCAACAAGGTGCTATAAGTGTAGCCGATACAATCATAAACATTATGAATGCAAAGGACAAGAAACGTGTCCTCACTGCGCAGGACAACATAAAATGAAAGAATGTAAAGCCGAGGCAAATGAGCAAAGATGCATTAACTGCATCACCTACAACAAATCTAACAAGAAAGAACGGATAAATGAGAGCCACTCGGCCCTAGGTAAAAACTGCCCTAGCCTACACGCAGTGCTTGCAAGATACAGAAACAACATCGAATATTAGTATGGAGGGCATACGCACCCAACATAACCAGGTAGTTCCTAGAACGAATCAAAATCAAGTCAGATGCATTCAAATAAATTTGCAGCACTCAAGAACTGCAACAGACAACCTGATGAAAAAAATATACGATGAGGAACCGGATATAATATTAATTCAAGAACCATATGAATACCAAAGCAGATTAACAGGAATCGACAAGAAGTACAGAATTTTTTCAGCAGGAACCGGCAAACATAGGGCAGCCATTATAATTATAAATAACAATATAGATGCTATACTTATTACAAAAATATCAGACGAAGATACTGTAGTAGTAGAAATAACACATGACAAATGGAAATTCTTGGCAGCTAGCATGTACTTTGATTTAGAAGAACAAATAGAAAATAAATTTATTAAAATGGACGAGCTAGTGAGGTTTGCCAAAGGTGGAAGGATATTAATAGCCGCGGACAGTAACTCAAGATCAAAGACGTGGCACGACGACAAAACAAACTTCCGAGGCAGGAAACTGGAAGAGTACCTAATAAGTAGACACCTACACATAATAAATGAGGAAAGTGAAAGACCAACCTTCATCAACAGTAGAGGATCAAGCAATATAGACCTAACTATAGCTAACAATAACCTAGCAGCAGATGTTAACAAATGTGGAGTTAGCAACGAAGACAGCCTCTCGGACCACAACTATCTTCAATATAAAATTAGAAAAGGAAGAGCTGGTAACCAGAACAACAACTATACAAGCCAGAGCACCAGATTTATTATAAAAGAAGAAGAACTACAATATTCGACTGGAACCTAGTCCAAGAAATCCGGAAAATGGCTAATAAAACATACTTAGGAGGAGGAACAGAGGAACTGGACAAGTACCTATCTACTAGGACGACAACAGAAAATGACGTGGAGCAGCTGGTCGATAATTTTTCCAAAGCAGTACAATCTTCATGCTGGAGATCCTTTCAAATCACTGACGCAAGGAAGAAGAACAACTTTAAGAAATCTGTACCCTGGTGGACAGACAGCCTCAGTATCATGCGAAAACGGGTAAACGCTTGCAGGAGACTATATCAGAGAACAAGAAACGACGAGGAACTGAGAGAAGGCAGAAAACAAAAATACATTGAAGAAAAAGGGAAATACCAAGCAGGAATAAGCACGAAAAACTGAACTTGTGGAAGGAATTCTGCAATGTGACAGCATCCACTAACCCATGGTCGCAAGTCTATAAACTAGCGTCAGGAAAAATATGACCTAAAAGCATGATGACCACTTTAACAAAACCAGACGGATCCGAGACTATGAGTATACAAGAGACGATGGAGGTCCTATTAGATTACATTTTCGAAGAAGATAATGTAGAGAAAAACACACACCAGAAAACAATAAGGAAGGCAGTTGAGGAACCAATGAAAACGAGCAACGATGTAAAGTTTTCGAGAGAGGAAATAAAGCAAGTGATAGAAAGCTTTGATGATGAAAAAGCACGGGGAATAGACAGAATCACAGCCGGAATATACTTAAGAACATTCAATATACTCCAAAGACTAGTAACAGCTATTTACAACCAATGCTTAAAAAGAGGATGCTTCCCAAAAAGATGGAAAATAGCTAAAATTATTCCAATAACTAAACCTGGTAAAGAAAATAGTACTGATCCAGCCAAATATAGACCAATCAGCTTACTTAATATAGGAGGGAAGGTTTTAGAGAAATTACTTATTAACAGAATTAATTACTATATATACAAAAACAGATTAATGACAAATAGACAATTTGGATTCACGCCACAGAAAAATACAATAGACGCGGCCATGGAGGCAAAGAGATTTATTGAACCGATACTGGAAAGCAGAGGCGCGGTAATAATGACGAGCCTGGATGTAAAAGGAGCTTTTGATGCAGCATCTTGGCAAAGCATACTATATGGTTTGAAAGAACTAAACTGCCCCAGAAACTTATATAACCTCAGTAAAGGATATTTTAGCCACAGAACAGCAGTAATGACCATGAATAATGTCAAGGTAGAGAAACGAATTACAAAAGGTTGTCCACAAGGCTCATGTTGTGGCCCCGGATTCTGGAATGTGCTTTATAACTCTTTGCTAAACATGGAACTAACAACCCACCCAAAAGCTACTGCCTTTGCCGACGACCTAATGATACTAACCAGAGGAGATTCAGTGGTAGAGGCAGAAAACTACACAAATATAGAAATGAGGAAAATACAGGAATGGGCTATAAACAACAAAATAACGTTTAATGAGAACAAATCAAAGGCTGTGCTTATTACTCGCAGGAGAAGAAAGGAAAAGAAGGAAACAGAAATTTATATAAACAACAAAACAATGCAACAGGTTAACAAATTAAAATATCTTGGTATTATATTTGATAGCAAACTACTATTTAGAGACCATATTAACCCTTATCCTACCGCGTTCCCGTACGGGAACGGT
>Ga0082212_10004070_pt1 | contig 20475 bp, 20 predicted proteins | sample TergutNt197P3_FD_71548 | JGI IMG/M metagenome (GOLD analysis project Ga0082212, IMG submission 71548) | Neocapritermes taracua P3 segment gut microbial communities from Petit-Saut dam, French Guiana - Nt197 P3 | ecosystem: Host-associated > Arthropoda: Insects > Digestive system > Gut ... | reverse complement strand
AAAAAAAGTAAAAATTTTATTTTTTTTTAGTAAAAAAAAAAATTTTTTTTTTTAAAAACATTTTTCCTTTTTGTTAAAAAAAAAAAGGAAAAATCCCCCCCCCCCCCCCCCCCCCCCCCATAGGAATTTCCAGAAATGATGTTTCATATCGTAACAATTCATTCCAATTACGGTTGGCTGCCTGATGAAGCTCGCAATCATGCAGCCATATTTTTTACCGTACATTGGTTATTGGCAGCTGATAAAGGCAGTGGATACTTATATTGTTTATGATGATGTAAATTACATTAAAAGTGGATGGATAAACAGAAATAATTTTTTAGTCAATAAGGACAAACAGCTTTTCACAATACAAATAAAAGGAGCAAGTTCTTATAAACTAATTAATCAGATTGAAATTATTGATGACTTTGTCAATTTTATTAAGTCGATACATCAAAATTATAATAAATCTCCATTCTTTGGACACGTTATGAAATTACTAAAACAAATTGCTGAATATAATAAATCAAATTTGGCATTGTTCATTTTCAACAGCATAAAAATTATTATTAATTATCTCCACATAGATGTTAATTTAGTATTATCATCATCGCTTAACAAGAATAATGTTTTAAAAGGCAAAGAAAAAGTAATTGATATTTGTAAGACACTGGGTGTTACTGATTATTATAATGCGATAGGCGGAATCGAATTATATAGTAAACAAGATTTCATACAAAATGGGATAAATTTATTTTTCTTAAAAACTAACATAACTCCTTATAAGCAGCTAAATAACAAATTCGTTCCGAATCTGTCAATTTTAGATGTTATGATGTTTAATTCTGTTGAAAAAATCAATCAGATGTTGGATGATTTTGAACTTTTGTGAGCCACATGAAGGAATTAGGCGGTTATTTTGAATTCGAACAGTTTCACGGTTCTGAATATCATGAAAATTTATTACGATTTGATTCTGTTCGTAGCAGTTTCATTTATACTATTCAACAACGACAATATAAAAAAATATATATACCCTATTACTTATGCGAATGTGTAAAAGAATTATTGTTGGCATATAATATTGACTATGAGAATTATTGGCTTGATAAATCATTTTCACCATTAATTAATTGCAAATTAAATAATAATGAATGCCTGTTATTTGTAAATTATTTTGGAAGATTTAACAATAAAGATTTGATAGAATTAAAAGAACGATATAATAATATTTTTATTGACAATACCCAGGCTTTTTTTCAAAAACCAGTAAGAGAAATAGATACGGCTTATTCGTGCAGGAAATATTTTGGCGTTACTGACGGCGCTTATCTAAATATTGAATTACCAGTGAATGATGGATATGAAAATTTGCCATATGACTTATCTCATGAAAAAATGCTTTATGTAATGGGGCGTTATGAAACTTCGGCAAGTCAATATTATCAGATGTTTACCATAAATGAGAAGATATGCCGGGGTCAACCAATAAAAAAAATGTCACTACTCATTCAAAATATACTAAAAGGAATTGATTATAAAAGTGTAATGGATAAACGCAATGGTAATTTAAAGCATCTTATTAGTAACTTAAACACGATAAATGAAATTGATGTAAAGAATGATGCGGGATTATATTTCTATCCTCTTTTATTAAAAAACAATGAAGGAAATTACGTTAAGAAAAAACTTATTGAAAACAAAATATATGTTCCAACTTTATGGCCTAATGTGCTGAATGAAGTTAAAAATGATACTTTTGAATATCGTTTGGCGAGTAACATTATCTTTCTTCCTATCGATCAAAGGTATAATACTGATGATATGAAATATATGATAGCAATTTTATATAAATATATATAATAGAATTTTAATATTGATGGATTAAGCATAACATTTTATTAAATTGGCAGAATACACTGGGTTTAAAAGATGTGAAATTATTGAACAACCGGATTGGCAGATAAATAGTAAATATCGTTTTGATATGAAATTGGAGATTTGAAGAATGGAAAAAAACAACACCAAAGCGATTAAAATAAATGATCTTGAGCTAGTAGATAATATCGGTATTTTATTTGAAAACGAAGTGGTATTATATGATGCGTATGACATTGGGGCTTACGAAAGTGAAACCTGTCAAATGCTTAAAAGAGCAGGAATAACTGTATCTTTATACGAATCTAGAACTTGCGGAAATGAAATATACCAAACGCTTAAAAATGCAGAAATACCTGTATCTTGTTTTTGCGACAGCAACAATGATAGATGGGGGCAATATATTGACGGCATAGAAATAGTGTCTCCGAACAAATTAAAGCAATTGGATAATGAAAAAGATATTTTGATTATAGTTACAAGCAATGATGTGACTGTTATGGATAGAATAATTGCAGACATTGCGGCTTTGGATTTAAAAACCAATAAGATTTATACAAAATTCAGCCTTATTATTTCTTTGTTACAAAATATCAATGATTGCAGAATTAGCAAAAATTACAGAAATGCCATATCTTGTATCAACGAATTACATACTCTTTATCACGAGCAATTTTTAAAATCCAAACGAATTGTTAATACCGTTTCATTGATAAAGAATATTAACAAAAATGACAATATTTTAATATATCAGTCAGGTAAAGTCGGCTCTTTAACTGTTTACAAAAGCATAACTGAAATTGGCATTGCTTGTACTCAAGTACATTCTTTTACCCAAGATAATGAAATTTCAGATATATGTCAAAATATATTTAAAAATTTTAAAACTATTAAAATAATAACTCTTGTGCGGGAGCCTGTAAGCAGAGGAATTTCCCTTTTTTTTGAACTATTAACATATTTTGGTGAACCAATAATTATATTGCCCGGAAGTTCATATTTAAATACAATTATTGATCGTTTAAGAGGGAATAGTCCCGGGATTTTACCTCTTATTGATGAATTCGACTGGTTTGACAATGAATTGAAAACTGTTTTTGGTGTTGACATATACGCGCATCCCTTTGACAGGGAAAAAGGCTACTCAATAATAAAGCAGGGCAATGTTGAAGTTCTGGCAATGAAAATGGAAAAACTGAACTCGCTTGAGTCTGTAATAGGCGAATTTATAGGTGTACCACAATTCAAATTGGTTAATGCAAACGAGGGAGATAATAAAGTTTATAAATACCTATACAAAAATGTAAAAGATACCATAAAAATTCCCAGCGATGTATTTTCTGCATACTACGAAAATAATCCCAAAATGGATCACTTTTATAGTGAAGAAGAAAAGGCTGCTTTTTTAAAAAAATGGGAAAAGAATATTCAAACAAACTGTTTTTCACTTTGAATATTGGAATTTGAATCTATGCACCGGCAATTATAATAGGAGTTGGCATGAATGATCTAAAAAAATTCTCTGAAGATGATCAGATTATCGGTACCCCACTCTATTTCTATTTTCAGAAAATGTGTTTAGAAGCCGGGCTTTTTGCAGAAAAAGAAGCAAAAGATAAAGGACTTCCCTTAACTTATGTAGATGGCGAAAATATAATAAAGGAATATGCAGATGGAAGAAAAGAGATTATTGGTAAAACAAAACCAAGAGTAAAAGTTAGCCAAAAAGTTTATAAAATTTTATGAATGAATATATTAAGCGGTTAAGGGTTTTTGCTGGTCCAAACGGTTCCGGAAAATCTACACTTTATAATTATTTAACTCAGATTAATGCATTTAATTCATATTACCATATTAATCCCGATCTAATTGCAAAAGATTTGGCTGTATCACTAAATTTATTTAATTGGCCTATTGATTTTTCATTTTCTGAATTGGTAAGTTTCCTTGAAAAATCGCCTTTTAGGGATATAGCAGGATATAATATTGCTGAGGCAATAACATATAATGAACATGGAATATCATTAAATGACATTGCAGGGAATATTAGTTATCTTGCTGTTGCAATTGCAGATTTTCTCCGTAATAAAATGCTTCAATCAACTTCATCATTTTCATTTGAATCTGTTTTTTCCCATGCCTCAAAAATCAAAGAACTTGAAAATGCAAAAAAAGAGAACTTCAGAATCTACCTTTATTTTATTACAACATCAGATCCTCTTATAAATTTACAGCGTGTAAAAAACAGAGCAAAAAGCGGAGGACATGATGTACCTGCTAAAAAAATCATTACCCGATATTCAAGGACAATGAATAATCTTTATAATTCATTTATGCTTGCCGACAGGGCATATTTTTTTGACAATTCAAAAGAAAAAGCAGCCGGTTCTTTTGATTTTTTTGCGGAAAAAAACGGCGATAAACTATTCATATACAATTCAGATTCAGTTCCTCAATGGTTTGAAGAAAACATCATAAAACCACTTGTAACTAAAAAGCAATAGTAAGAAATTCCCTGCTCTACCCCAAAAATGGGCAAGTCAAAAAACCTTGGGGAAAATGAAAAAACAATGAGTTTCCCCGCGGCAAGTCGCGGAGTAATAAACCTGGGACAGAGACTTTTATGCAAAATATTTTGAACAGTATTATAGCAATCGCTAATAACGCCAGCAAAAAAATACTCGACATATACAATACAGACTTCTCCTTCACATCCAAAGATGATAATAGCCCCCTTACCCTTGCAGATACAATCTCAAACGAAATAATAATCAACCATCTCAAGGAAAACTATCCTGAAATCCCCATTCTCTCCGAGGAAAGCAATGAAAATGTACAAGAAGACTCAGAATACTGCTGGATAGTAGACCCTTTGGACGGTACAAAAGAATTTATTACTAAAAATGGGGAGTTTACCGTAAACGTCGCTCTTGTTCAAAATCAGAAACCTGTTCTTGGAGTTATTGCCGTTCCTGTAACCGGTATTGTTTACTTAGCATCAAAAGGAGGCGGCGCTTTTAAACAGGAAAATAATAAAATAACCTCAATCCATGTGAGCGATAAAACAATGGATTTGATCTGGGTGGGCAGTAAATCACACTCTTCAGAAAAAGAGGAAAATCTTATAAATCAAAAGAGTCATCTCATCAAGACAATGCTCCAGGCAGGCAGTTCTCTTAAAGGCACAATGGTTGCTGAAGGGAAAGCGGATGTCTATTATCGTTTTGGGCTTACCTGTGAATGGGACACCTGCGCTATGCACTGTATTGTCGAAGAAGCGGGAGGCATTTTTCTTCAAATGGACGGATCAGAGATGTTATACAACAGAAAAAATCATCTTAACGAAAAGGGTTTCTTTATTGTAAATCGTAAAGAAAATATATGGGTGTAATAATGTGTAAATTTTCCTTTTGGAAAGGTTTTTGTTTGCTTTTATTGATGGTTGCTTTTTTTTCTTTTAGCTGTACAAAGAAGAACAATGGCGATGAAATTGCCATTTTAAATGTTTCTTATGATCCCACAAGGGAACTATATCAGGAATATAACAAAGAATTTGCTGCATGGTATAAAGAGAAAACTGGCATTAGCATAACAGTACGTCAGTCTCACGGAGGATCAGGCGGTCAGGCGCGAAGCGTTATAGAAGGAAACGAGGCCGATGTAGTAACTCTCGCGCTGGCTTATGATATAGACGCCATTGCCTATGCCAGAAATATAATATCCAAAGACTGGATTTCGCGTTTTCCTTATAACAGCTCACCATATACATCAACGATTGTTTTTCTCGTTCGCGCTGGAAATCCAAAAAACATAAGGGATTGGGATGACCTTGTAAGAGAAGGTATAGATGTTATAACTCCCGATCCTAAAACGTCAGGCGGCGCGCGCTGGAATTATCTTGCAGCATGGGCTTATGCCCGAATGAAATACGGCGGTGAAGACAATGCCCGCGACTTTGTTACAAGGCTTTTTGCAAATGTTTCAATACTTGACTCAGGAGCGCGCGGTTCAACAAATACCTTTGTTCAACGAAGTCTTGGGGATGTGTTACTCGCATGGGAAAATGAAGCATATCTAATTATTAATGATCTTGGCGCCGGAAAGTTCGAAATAGTTACTCCTTCTTTAAGCATACGCGCTGAACCTTCTGTAACCTATGTTGATGGTGTTGTTGAAAGAAGAGGCACAAAGGATGCGGCAATTTTCTATCTGGAGTATCTGTACACTGACGAAGCCCAGCGCCTGGTTGGCAAACATTATTACCGCCCTTCCAATCCTGAAATTGCCAAAGAATTTTCTGATTTATTTCCGAATCTTCACCTGGTAACAATTGATGATGATTTTGGCGGTTGGAGAGCAGCACATGCTCTGCATTTTGCAGATGATGGTGAATTTGACCGGATAATGGCAAGTCTCAGAAAGCGATGAAATTTTTTACAGGAATGAAGCTTTCCAAAGGGAAATTGCCGGGTTTTAATCTTAGCCTTGGTCTTTCCCTTAGTTATGTAACATTTTTGATATTAATACCGCTTTCTTCACTGGTTATTTACTCAGCCAAAATACCGGTAAAAGAATTCTGGAAAATTATTTCTGATGAACGTGTTGTCGCGGCTTTTAAGATTTCGGTTTTTTCAGCGATTTCCGCTGCTGCTATTAATTTTATATTTGGTTTTATAATTGCATGGGTGCTGGTTCGATATAATTTTTTCGGAATGAAAATCATTGATGCTTTTATTGATCTGCCGTTTGCCATTCCTACCGCAGTAGCTGGTATTTCACTTGCGACAGTATTTTCACCTGATGGTTTTCTTGGAAAAATACTTTTGCCATTAGGCATTTCCCTTGGGTATTCAAAAGCCGGCATAGTTATTGCGCTTGTTTTTATTGGACTTCCTTTTGTGGTTCGTACCGTACAGCCTGTTATCAAGGAATTGGACAGTACGGTTGAAGAAGCGGCGGCAAGTCTTGGAGCGGATTATTTTCAAATCTTTATCAAAGTTATCTTTCCTTCAATATTGCCTGCGCTAATTACCGGAACCGCGATGGCATTTGCCAGAGGGCTGGGAGAATACGGATCCATTATTTTTATTTCCAGTAATATGCCGTACGAAAGCGAGATAGTGCCACTTTTGATTGTAAAAAAACTCATGCAGTTTGATTATATAAGTGCAAGCGTAATCGGCGTTACTATGCTGATAATAGCCTTTATTATGCTATTTGTAACTAACTTCCTTCAAAATAATATAATGCGAAAGGGAGCCTCGTGACTGTTACAAAAAATGTACGTGAGCCTCTGTGGATAAAATCGTTATTAATTATTCTTTCCAGTTTATTTTTGCTTATATTTATTTTTTTACCATTAATAACTATTTTTCAGGAAGCATTTAAATCCGGAATTGCAGGGTATTTTAAATCATTTAATGATCCAGATGTAACCGCTTCCATTCGTCTTTCGCTGTTAACCGCCTTAATTTGCGTTCCTGTTAATACTGTTTTTGGCATTCTTCTAGCATGGCTGATAACAAAATTCGAATTTTCCGGAAAAAATATTTTGCTTACCATAATTGAAATACCATTTAGTGTTTCTCCCGTAATTGCAGGACTTCTTTTTATCTTCATGTTTGGTTCCTTTGGATGGTTCGGAACATGGTTGATGGATCATAATATAAAGATTGTTTTCGCAGTACCGGGGATAGTCCTCGCTACTCTATTTGTATCATTCCCTTTTGTCGCAAGGGAACTTATACCCCTTATGCGTGAGTTAGGTAAAGACGATGAAGAAGCCGCTATTACACTTGGCGCCTCCGGGTTTCAAGTTTTCCGGAAAATTACTCTTCCAAATATCAAATGGGGACTGCTCTATGGAATTATCTTGACAAATGCCAGAACTATGGGTGAATTCGGCGCAGTAGCTGTTGTGTCAGGCCTCATCAGAGGTGTAACAACTACCATGCCTCTTTATATTGATATTCTTTACGGAGAATATATGTTCAGGTCAGCATTTGCAATCGCTTCGCTTCTGACATTATTGGCATTGGTAACCATCGTAGTAAAAGCAATATTGGAGTTTATTATCACCGAACAAAGAAAATCCACAGAAATTAAGATTTCATTATGAGCATTGAAATAAAAAATGTATGTAAAAAATTTGGTAGTTTTTCCGCTCTGGATAATATTAGTATAACTATTCCAAAAGGAGAGGTCACTGCCCTATTGGGGCCATCAGGATGCGGTAAAACAACGCTTTTACGTATTATAGCCGGTCTTGAAAGTCCTGATTCCGGCATAGTAAAATTTTTTGGCGAAGATTCAACCAATAAGCAGGCAAAGGACAGAAAAGTCGGCTTTGTATTTCAACATTATGCCTTGTTTAAACACATGAATGTATTTGAAAATATTGCTTTTGGGCTTAAAGTAAAATCAAAAAAAGAGCGTCCAAGCAATAAAGAGATAAAAGAGAATGTTATGCGGCTTGTGAATATGGTTCAACTTGGCAATTTTATTAATCGTTTTCCTTCAGAACTTTCGGGCGGGCAGAGGCAGCGTGTTGCGCTTGCAAGGGCACTTGCTGTTGAACCTTCAGTGTTATTGCTTGACGAACCGTTTGGAGCTCTTGACGCAAAAGTCCGAACAGAACTGCGCCGCTGGCTTCGCCGTCTGCATGATGAAATCCATGTTACCAGTGTTTTTGTAACCCATGATCAGGAAGAGGCTTTTGAAGTATCTGATTCTATAATTATTATCAATAAGGGAAAAATCGAACAATCTGGCAGTCCAGATGAAGTCTGCGAACACCCTGTAAATTCATTTGTTACAGACTTTCTCAGTGATGTTAAATCCTGCCGTTCCTGTATTCATTCCAGAGGCAAAAAATATGAGTCAGTTAACGCATCTTGACAGATTAGAAGCAGAAGCAATCTATATTATGCGGGAAGTTGCCGCAGAATGTGCCAAACCTGTTATGCTCTATTCAATAGGCAAGGATTCTTCCGTTATGCTACATATTGCCTTAAAGGCATTTGCACCGGAAAAACCTCCTTTTCCGTTTTTGCACATTGATACCACCTGGAAATTCCGCGAAATGATTCAATTCCGAAACAGAATTGCATGTGAAAAAGGAATAGAGATGCTGGTTTGGACAAACAGCGACGGATTAAAAAATGGGATCAATCCTTTCGATCATGGAAGTGAATATACTGATATCATGAAAACAGTCGCATTAAAACAGGCTCTTGATCATTACGATTTTACTGCTGCTTTCGGCGGAGCCAGGAGAGATGAAGAAAAATCCAGGGCAAAAGAAAGGGTATTTTCATTTCGTGACTCTTCTCACGCATGGGACCCCAAGAACCAGCGGCCGGAAATTTGGAAGCTTTACAATGCCAGAATCAACAAAGGTGAAAGCATACGCGTGTTTCCCCTTTCAAACTGGACAGAGAAGGATGTATGGCAGTATATAACCCGGGAGAATATTGAAATTGTTCCTTTATACTTTGCTAAAGAACGGCCGGTGGTAGAACGTGATGGGAACCTTATCATGGTAGATGATGAACGGTTTCGTTTACTCGATAGAGAAAAACCACAAATGAAAAGAGTGCGATTCAGAACTCTGGGATGTTATCCCTTGACCGGAGCTTTTGAGTCCGATGCCGACACTCTTGAAAAGATCACTGCAGAAACACTGACGGCGCTTTATTCTGAACGTATATCGCGGGTTATTGACAATGAAGCTGCGGGAAGTATGGAACGGCGCAAGCGCGAAGGGTATTTTTAGAAGTTATGGAATTGTTAAAATTTATTACCTGTGGCTCGGTTGACGATGGAAAGTCCACACTCATAGGGCATCTATTATATGATTCAAAGCTTCTTTATGCCGACCAAGCTAAAACTTTGGAACTTGACAGTAAACTTGGCAGTAATGACGGAAATATTGATTATTCCCTTTTACTGGATGGTCTTATGGCAGAAAGAGAACAAGGTATTACCATTGACGTTGCTTATCGCTATTTTTCTACCAAAAACAGATCTTTTATCGTAGCCGACTGTCCTGGTCACGAACAATACACTCGTAATATGGCAGTAGGAGCTTCTTTTGCAGATCTTGCAGTGCTTCTTGTCGATGCTACAAAGGGACTTTTAACACAGACAAAACGGCATGCCGGAATATGCGTTTTCATGGGACTTCGCCATATTATACTTGCGGTTAATAAAATGGACATGGTTCATTACAACCACCATGTCTTTGAAGAAATAAAACACGATTTCGACAGTCTTTGCGGTTTTTTAAATATTCAATCCACAGCTGTAATTCCTCTTTCGGCAACAACAGGTGATAATATAACCAAACTATCAGAGAAAACTCCGTGGTACACCGGAAAGACACTTCTTAATTGCCTTGAAACATTTGATGTATCGTCGTCTGAAAAAACAAATAGCAATTTTATAATGAGTATCCAGCGGGTTTGCAGACCCAATAATGCTTTCCGGGGCTTCATGGGTGAAATTGATACAGGAGAAATTTGTACTGGTTATTTGGTAAAGACGCTGCCTGGAAATACCCAGGCACAAGTAAGCAGTATATTAAGCGCAGGTAAGGTTGTTCAAAAAGCGTCAAAAGGTGAAGCAGTAACTTTACAGCTTGACAGAGAAATAGACATATCCAGGGGGAGTGTAATATTTTCTGACAACTCCAAACAGCTAGTACAATATGCCAACATTTTTAATGTTGATTTATTATGGATGGATGACAGGGAAATAAACTCCGGTTCTGCGTATCTTTTAAAATGTGGTACAAAAACTGTTCCTGCTACAATTTTAAGAATAAAGCATAAAATTGATGTTAATACAGGGAAAAATATTACTGCAGATTATGTCAAAAAAAATGATATGATATCCTGTGAGATTTTAACGGGAGAACATATTGCTTTTGTTCCATTTGGACAAAATAAAAGCCTGGGAGCTTTCATTCTTATAGATCGAATGACCAATATGACATCAGCTTGCGGTACTATACAATTTGCCCTTCGCCGTTCTCAGAATCTCACATGGCAGGACACCGATATTACGAAGGAAATCCGTTCAAAATTGTTGAATCAGAAGCCCCTTACCCTGTGGTTTACCGGTTTATCCGGATCGGGTAAGTCAACCCTGGCAAATGCTGTTGAAAAACAATTAGCCGCGATAGGGCGGCATACAATGTTGCTTGATGGTGACAATATCCGGCTGGGTATTAATAAAGATTTAGGATTCACAAACAGGGATCGTGCAGAAAACATACGCCGTCTTGCAGAGATTGCAAAATTAATGAACGATGCCGGTTTAATTGTTTTAACTGCTTTTATTTCACCTTTTAGGATCGACCGTGAGAATGCCAGAGAAATAATAGGAAACGATTTTTTCTTTGAGATTTACTTAAATACTCCTCTTGAAGTCTGTGAAGCCCGGGATACAAAAGGCTTATATAAGAAAGCTCGCTCCGGAGAGCTTCCCGAATTTACCGGAATAAACAGTGCGTATGAAGCACCAGAAGTTCCTGCATTAACAATAAATATGGCCGAGTTAAGTCTAGAAGAGGCCGTAGAAAAAATTCTATCCTTCAATTGCATTCTCTCAGGAAAGTAATTATTAACATAATGCCGGAACCATTACTATCAATCCTTTGTATTACATATAACCATGCCCCTTATATCCGCCAATGTCTTGATGGATTTATTATGCAAAAAGTAAATTTTCCAATAGAGGTCCTCATTAATGATGACGCCTCTACCGATGGTACGGCAGATATTATTCGGGAATATGAACAAAAATATCCGGATATAATTAAACCACTTTATCAGACAGAAAATCAATTCTCAAAAGGAATCCCGGTCAACTGGATATATAATTATCCTCGAATAAAAGGAAAATATTTTACTACATGTGAAGGCGATGATTACTGGATAGACGACTGCTATTTAAAAGATGGTGTGATGTTTCTGGAGCAACATAAAGAATATAATTGTTATGCTGCCAATACAATATGCAAAAAGCCGAATTCAGAAGAACCAATAGTAAATGCTTTGGATTATAACAATATTGGCCATGATGTTTCTTTTGATAATTATTTATATTTACACACTTCCGCAAGGATGTATAGAAATATAATCGATTTAACTGCCAGTTTTGATCCTCTGCCATGTTTAGCAGATTCTTATTTATGGTATATATATTTAGACAAGGGGAAAGTATTTTTCGAGCACAAAATCGTATCCGTATATCGCATTACCGGAAAGGGAATTTGGACAAATTTAACAAAAAAAGAGCAAATAAATCAAAATTATGAAGCTAACATTTTGGCCAATAAATATTTTTCTAATAAGTATTCCGTTTTTTTTTGGCGGGCCATACCCAAAAACATAATCCTTAGAGCAATAAAAAAAATTATAGGAATAGAACGAACAATGGAGTTATTATTCTTCTTTTTATCAAAATTTGGGAAAAATCATTAATTCTTTGATGAGACAAAAATGAGAAAATTAACCAATATTCTCGTAACCGGGGGCGCCGGATTCATTGGCTGCAATTTTATTCATTTCATGCTTGAAAGAAATAGTGATTTCTCAGGCAGGATTATCAATGTAGACGCCCTTACCTATGCGGGTAACATGGCCAGTCTGAATAAAACAGAAGAAAAATTCGGTAATACTCGCTATTTTTTTGAAAAAGGGAATATTTGTGATTATAAACTAATGGAATCCATTTTTGAGAAATATGAAATTGACACAGTTGTTCACTTTGCAGCGGAAAGTCATGTGGATCGTTCAATCGTGAGTCCAGGAGCATTTATCGAAACAAATGTGATAGGGACTTTTAATCTTCTTGAAGCCGCAAAAAACATTTGGAAAAAAACTGATGGTTCATTTGATACTGATGTGTTATTTTATCACATCAGTACCGATGAAGTTTACGGTTCTCTTGGTGAAACAGGTTTTTTTTTCGAATCAACACCTTATGATCCCAGATCGCCCTATTCTGCCAGCAAAGCAGCGAGTGATCACCTCGTTACGGCCTACAACCATACCTATGAATTTCCAATTACCCTCTCAAACTGTTCCAATAATTACGGACCCTATCAGTTTCCGGAAAAATTCATTCCTCTGATGATCCTCAATATGCTTAACGGCAAAGCTTTACCGGTATATGGAGATGGAAAAAATATCCGGGACTGGATTTATGTGGAAGATCACAATCGTGCTGTTTGGACCATTATGCAAAACGGAAAAAACGGAGAAAAATATAATGTGGGCGGAGAAAATGAATGGGAAAACATAAAGCTTCTTGAAACCCTTATTGATATTGTTGCAAAACAGGCCAGTTTGGACAGTGAGAAAATCCGGAAAACTATTACCTTTGTAAAAGACCGTCCCGGTCATGACAGACGTTATGCGATTAATTGTTCCAAAATAATACAGGAGCTTGGCTGGGAACGAACTGTCAGTTTCAAGGAAGGACTTACACATACCGTCAACTGGTATCTGGCAAATCCCCAATGGATTGAAAATATCATATCTGGTGAATATCAACGCTGGGTAGAAAAGAATTACAATGGACGTTAAATGAAAGTAGTTATTTTAGCAGGCGGTCTTGGAACCCGTCTTTCAGAAGAAACGACTTTACTCCCAAAACCCATGGTAGAAATAGGCGGCCGTCCTATTCTTTGGCATATAATGAAAATATACTCGTACTATGGTTTTAACGAATTTGTAGTACTTACCGGTTATAAATCGCATATAATAAAAGATTATTTTCTAAATTATTACACCAGATATTCTGATCTAACCGTAGATATGGCGAATAACACCGTAGAACTTCATAATATAAGAAATGAACCATGGAAAGTAACAATGCTCTACACCGGACCGGATACTCAAACCGGCGGCAGATTAATTCGTGCTAAAAAGTATTTGAAAAACTCCCGTTTTATGATGACTTATGGTGATGGTGTAAGTGATATCAATATTTCCAAACTTATTCACTGTCATGAATCGTCGGGAAAACTGGTAACAATAACTTCGGTACGGCCTACGGGACGTTTTGGATCTATAGAAATATCAAGTAATGGTTTAGTAGAATCATTTATAGAAAAACCAGAAGGTGAAGAAAACTGGATAAACGGCGGATTTTTTGTTATGGAACCGGGAGTATTTGATTATATAACTGATAAAGATTCAACCATTTTTGAACGAAAACCTCTGGAACACCTTGCAGAAATGAAACAATTAAATGCCTATAAACATTATGGTTTTTGGCAGCCAATGGATACTTTGCGGGATAAAAATGAATTAATTGATATGTGGACCAAAGAGAAAGCTCCTTGGGCACTCTGGCTGAAATAATGCTTGATTTTTATAAAAATAAAAAAATCTTTTTAACCGGACATACAGGTTTTAAGGGCTCATGGTTATGCAGTATTCTTATTTACGCCGGAGCTGAAGTAACTGGTTATTCGCTAAAACCGCCAACAAATCCGGCACTTTTCACGCAGATTGGTTTGAGAAAAAAGTTGCATTCCATTACAGAAGATATCCGTAGTCGGAATAAATTAATTAAAACGATGCAGGAAGCAAAACCAGACATAGTCTTTCATCTTGCAGCACAGTCCCTGGTGAGACGTTCTTATCTTGAACCGGCACTTACGTATGAAACAAATGTAATGGGAACGGTAAACATTCTTGAAGCGGCTCGTCTTGTCCCGTCTGTTAAATCGGTTGTGATTATTACCACCGACAAGGTGTATGAAAACAAAGAATGGCATTGGGGATACCGTGAGAATGAAACTCTCTGTGGATCTGATCCTTATTCAAATAGCAAGTCTTGCAGTGAACTGGTAACACATAGCTACAGGCACTCTTTTTTCAATAACAAGGATTCTCCCGCTGTTTCCACTGCACGTTCCGGCAATGTCATAGGCGGAGGAGATTATTCAGAGGACAGGATTATCCCCGATTGTATTCGGGCAGCAATGGAAAAAAAAGAGATCGCTTTACGTAACCCCTGTTCTACCCGCCCCTATCAGCATGTTTTAGATTGTCTTTCCGGTTATCTCTTGCTCGCAAAAAAACAATATTTTGATAAGGAGCTTGAGGGAAATTATAATTTTGGTCCCGATGAGGAAAGCTGTGTCAGTACCAGGGCTTTGGCAGAGTTATTTTGCGAAGCCTGGGGAGGGAATATTTACTGGACAACCCAGGGAGACAATGGACCTCATGAAGCAAATTTTCTGAAACTGGACTGTTCAAAGTCAAAAGCTGTGCTGGACTGGAAACCAAAATGGAGTATAAAAACTGCTATTGAAAAAACTGTGGAACTTGCCAAAATTATCAATGATGATGAACGTCTTTCCTGTATTGAAAGGCAAATAGCGGGTTTTTTTGAAAATTAATAATTGAACCCCCTAAAAACAAAAATTTAATAGATTCTATTATTTTAATGTAATTTTACAAAGGAACAATATGTTTGAATCCATGACCAAAGAACAGGCTACTGAACATATCCTTAACAGTATAAAAGAGTACCATAAAACCTTCATGCAAAGACAACCATATAAAGAGGGAGACCGTATCATTTACGCTTCCAGGGTTTTTAATGAACAAGAGTTGGTAAACCTGGTTGACAGTTCACTTGAGTTTTGGCTTACCTCAGGGCGATACACCGACAAATTTGAAAAACAGCTTGCAGAATATTTAAAGGTCCCTTTTTGTTCGCTGGTTAACTCCGGCTCATCCGCTAATTTACTCGCATTCATGGCCCTTACTTCTCCATTATTGGGAGACCGGATGATCAGACGTGGAGACGAAGTAATAACTGTTGCTGCAGGCTTCCCTACTACCGTTACTCCAATAATACAATTCGGCGCTATACCGGTTTTTGTGGATGTTACAATCCCCCAGTACAACATTGATGTTTCATTACTTGATCAATCGTTGTCTCCCAAAACAAAAGCAGTGATGCTTGCTCACACACTGGGAAATCCCTTTGATCTTAAAGTATTAAAATCTTTCTGCTCAAACCACAACCTATGGTTGATTGAGGATAATTGTGACGCTCTTGGTTCAACCTATACCTTTGAAGGCATTACAAAGTTAACCGGAACTATTGGTGATATTGGGACTTCCAGTTTTTATCCGCCGCATCACATGACGATGGGCGAAGGCGGAGCTGTTTATACATCCGATCCTCTGCTTCATAAGATCGTCCTCTCCCTGAGGGATTGGGGCCGGGATTGCTCCTGCCCTTCCGGAAAAGATAACCTTTGCGGGCACCGTTTCGACCATCAATTAGGAGAGCTTCCTTCCGGGTATGATCATAAATATGTCTATAGCCATTTTGGGTACAACCTAAAGGCCACAGATATGCAGGCTGCCATTGGTTGTGCACAGTTAGAAAAACTACCTTCATTTGTTGAAAAGCGTAAACATAACTGGAAATGCTTACATACCGGACTAAATGATTTACAGGATAAAATTATTTTGCCCGAAGCAGCTCCGCATTCGGACCCAAGCTGGTTTGGATTTTTGGTTACCTGCAAAACCGGCGTTGACCGTAACAAACTAGTCCAATATCTTGAAAGCAATAATATTCAGACAAGAATGCTTTTTGCCGGGAACCTGACTAAGCACCCTTGTTTTAACGAACTTCGGAAGTCCGGTAAAGACTACTGCATTGCAGGAACTTTGGAAATAACGGATCGTATTATGAATAATACTTTCTGGATAGGTGTGTATCCCGGCATGACCGATGAGATGATTGATAAGATGATTATTGTTATAAGAAAGTATTTTCAGAATCATTGAAAAAATGAAACGAATAAATACCAAAAATACTACACTTTTACTATGTTTAACGGGTGTAGCCATCTGGTTATTGGTATTAATACCACAAATAAGGCAGATGATAATTAATGCATCGGAACGATTCATTCTTGGCCGTGAACTGGCAGATCATGAAAAATGGCACAAATTTCTTTTAACTTTATCAATCACCGGCATTATATTATTCTTAGCATTACCACCTTTTTTGTATATACTATATAAAACTTATATAAAGCACAAAGAATATTTTTCATCAGCAATAATGTATCCCAATGAATATCTAGCAAAATTATGGAAGAGTATATCTTATCAAGTTAAAATTACATTCATATCGTCAATGCTTATGGGGATAATCGTTCATTTGTTTATGATCACAAATATGCTCCCCAATAGCGACAGTCTCTTTGTGGTAATGTTAGATATGCGCTGGATGTTTATACAAGGCCGTTGGTTTGCATACATACCAAGTTTATTAAGCAGCGATTATTTATTACCCTGGGTTACCGGCTTGTTGTCATTGTTTTATATAGCCGCTTCTGCATGTCTTGTTGTAAAGTGTCTGCGTATCAAAAAAAACTTCCACTGTATCCTGGTTTCGGGTTTAATGGTTTCTTTTCCAACAGTTACCTGTACACTGTTGTTTTATTCTGATTTTATGTTTTCAGCACTGTTGCTTGCCTGTTTGGCAGTTTATATTACACTTCAACTTCGCTATGGTTTTTGTATTGGTTTTATTTTCCTTGCCATGTCATTGGGAGCTTATCAATCCTACTTTTCAGTAGCGGCAGGTCTTTCAGTCGGAGTTCTTATTATAGATATTATTCAGTCAAATTCTCCATTAAAGGAAATTTTACTAAAAGGAGTAAAGCTGTTTCTTACTCTTTTCCTGGGCATACTTGCTTATTTATTAATGGTCAGATTGACTTTGGCTATCAAACAAGCTGAGTTAATGACTTATATGAATATGGACAAAATGGGTAAAATACCCATTTCAGCACTTCCTGATTTAATAAAACAAGCATATACCAGTATATTTGATTTTTTTATTCTTGATAATTATGGTTTACATAAATCTTTTATAAAATTTGCCTTTTGTATAACAGGCCTTATATCTGTAATTTGTTTGTATATAATTACCATTCAAAGACAACTTCTAAAACGGAAAATATATTTTATTCTTTTTCTGTTTTTGGTTGTTTTATATCCTCTTGCCTGTAATATCGTATACTTAATGAATGCCGCATTTGTTTATCTTAACATGATATACGGGATAGTTTTGCTGCCTGTCGCTGTAATTGTGTTAATAGAATTAATCCAGGATAATGATACTATCAAGGAAACGCATTTTATGCATATTTTCAAACGCATGGCTTCCTGGATAATAGCAACAGTTTTCATCACCTGTATTTACAATTATGCAATTATCTCAAATAAAACTTATACTAAAATGCATATCGTATACGAACAAGCTTATGCTTATTCTATTGGATTGATAACCCGCATTGAAGACACTGAAGGGTATTCAAATAATACCCCCCCCCCTATTTTGCTTGTTGGAACTCCTGGTTTAACAATAAATATGATTCCGGCTTTCGATGAATTATTCGGATTCACCCATGGAGGGGCAACAAGTAATATACCAATGAGTTGGCAATATGGAAAATTTTTGCAGAATTTTCTGGGTTTTGGATCCGGCATAGAAATGGGTAACTCAACCAGTATTGCACAATATAATCTGGAACAGGAACTGGAGAATATGCCTTTCTATCCGGAAAATGGATCGATTAAAAAAATTAATAATATGATAGTTGTAAAGTTTTCAGAAACAGATTAAACAGGAACAACTGCACATTATTATAATTACCAAATTTTAATTTTATCTAATAGAGAAAATGGCTGATACAATTAGTGTAATGAAAGCAAGTGATTACATAGTATCATTTTTTATTTCACAAAAGATTAAATATATATTTGGATATCAGGGTGGAATGATAACCCATCTTGTAGACTCAATAAGTAAAAATGAAAATATACATTTCATCCAATGTTATCATGAGCAAACTGCCGCTATTGCGGCAGAAGGTTATGCAAGAATATCGGGGACATTTGGTGTAGCCATTTCGACAAGCGGTCCCGGAGCTACAAATATGGTAACAGGAATCGCAAATGCATATTTTGACTCTATTCCGGTTATATATATTACCGGACAGGTCAATACTCATGAATATAAATATAAGAAAAAGATAAGACAAATGGGATTTCAGGAAACAGATATCGTTTCTATTGTAAAATCAATAACCAAATATGCGACTTTTATAGATGATCCAAACAACATTAAGTATGAACTTGAAAAAGCGGTAAACATTGCAACAAGCGGCCGCAAGGGTCCTGTTTTATTGGATATTCCTATGAATATTCAACGCGCTGAGGTAAATATTTCAGATATACCTTCCTATATTGATAATAATTCCAGGCTGGAATTGGAACCAATAACAGTATGCCGGACTTTATCTTTATTGCAAAAGGCAAGGCGTCCGCTTGTTTTATGCGGAGGCGGTATTCTTACGGGTAATTGCGCGGATGAAATTAATTACTTTTTATCCGAGACCAATTTACCTTATGCTGTTTCCCTTATGGGAAAAGGCAGCGTTGATGAGGAAAAAGATAATTTTATTGGAATGATAGGAAGTTATGGAAATCGGTGTGCAAATATTATTTTTTCCAATGCAGATGTTGTTTTGGTTTTGGGTTCAAGGCTTGATCTCAGACAAACAGGAGACAAAAAAATTGAATATTTAAAGAAAATATTGTTTATTCATGTTGACATTGATGCGGAAGAGTTAAAAGAAAGTAATATAGAAAATAAATATATATTAAATAGTGATATTTGTGATTTTCTAAAAGTTTGGAAAAACAACAGTGGTATATATTCATTTTGTGAAAACAATTGGCTGCATTTTATTGCAACTATAAAACAAAAATATTCGCAGGAAAAAGATGTAATACGTTTTGTTCAAAATAAAAAGCCATATTTTGCCATGGAAAAAATCAATTCTATTGCGGATAACAATACAATTTTCACTGTTGACATTGGTCAAAATCAAATGTGGTCGGCTCAAGTTTTGCAGCTAAAACCGGAACAACGCTTTTTGACCAGTGGAGGGTTAGCTCCAATGGGATATGCCTTAAATGCCGCCATTGGCGCAGCTTTTTCATCACCGGAAAAGAATATTGTATGTATTATAGGGGATGGCGGATTTCAAATGGCGCTGCAAGCGCTTTTGATTATTTCGCAATATCATCTTAAAATAAGTATTTTTGTGTTAAATAATCATTCTCTTGGAATGATAACGCAGTTTCAGTCATTATATTTTAATTCAAATATGCCAGGCACGACAAAAAAAGGCGGATATGAGGTTCTTGATATAGAACAAATTGCCAAAGCCTGTCATTTGGACTATTTTTTTATCAATGATATATTTAGACAAAAATTGCCCGATATAGGCAATGGAAAAGTTGTTGAAATAAATCTTGATGGTTTAACAACCGTTGTTCCAAAACTGGAGTTTGATCAACCTCTATATAATATGATTCCATATTTGAGCGCTGATGAAATAGATAATATAAAACTACCCCCCCCCCCCCCCCCCCCCCCCCCCCCTAACTTTACGCATAACTAACTCCATCTTATAGTCATACATCTTCCTTTTGCTTTCTTCTATCGCGTCCATAATTCCTATTTCATTATTCTCAAACATTATCTACA
>Ga0082212_10004069_pt1 | contig 20482 bp, 15 predicted proteins | sample TergutNt197P3_FD_71548 | JGI IMG/M metagenome (GOLD analysis project Ga0082212, IMG submission 71548) | Neocapritermes taracua P3 segment gut microbial communities from Petit-Saut dam, French Guiana - Nt197 P3 | ecosystem: Host-associated > Arthropoda: Insects > Digestive system > Gut ... | reverse complement strand
CGGATACATACGATTTCATGATGAACCAGCGCTATATGTGCATGAAAGTCGGCTTCACGAACGAAGGGCTTATCACGGCCGTTGACGATTATTCCGTGGCCGACTCCGGGATAGAAGGCAGTTCGTATTTTGCCACATCGCCGGACCAGGGCTACGCGCCATACTTTACGTTCAAATGCATGAATATCCGTCAGCGCATGGACAGCGTCGATTCCAACCGCGGTAAAATGTTCCTCAGCGGTCAGCACTGTCCGTTTAACTGGGATTCCGGCACGATGGCGATTTACATGATCGCCGAGAAACTGGGCAAAGATCCGATAGATATCGCAAGACTCAATTTGCATGGCCCATCTTCCCAGGAGGATTTAAACCCGGTTCCCAGCTTTGAGGCATGCGTGGAAGACGGCAAAAAGCTCATGAACTGGAACTGGCATTCCGTCGGCGCGAAAACCCTGCCTGATGGAAGAAAGCACGGCGCTTCGTTCAGGTATCAGATGTGCCCGCGCCACGCGGTTTCAGGATACAATTCCGTGCTTGAACTCCGAAACGGCGTCGTACACATGCCGACGAGAGGTACGGTTTATGGCAACTACGCAGTTGAATGCAACGCGATGGTTGTCGCTGAGGAGCTCAGCCTTGGATATGACGACATTGTCGTAGATTATGACTCAACCGCGATGTCTTCCCCGAAAGGGGGCGGATCGGACGGCGTGACGGCATCGGCCTGGGTGACAAAAGAATGCGCGAACATATTTAAAAAACAAATCCTGGAAACTGTAATACACGATGTAACCAGTCCGCCCGCTTCTCATTATCTGGACGATCCTCCCGGCCGGGTGTTTTCACATGGTTTATTCAAGGGTTACAAGCCGGAAGACCTCGATATTATCGACGGGAGAGTTGTTGTAAAAGCCGACCAGTCGATAGGCGTACCGTTTAAAGATGCTACGACGAGGCATATCGTTACAAGCCATTGGGGCAGACCGCCGGCGTCGTTTTGGAGCAGCGGATCGGGTAGAAGACTTGACGCGATGAACGTTGCATTTTGTGAAGTGGCCGTCGATACGGATACGGGCGAGGTCGAGATACTGCGCTTCGGCGTCGTAGCCGATCCTGGAAAGATAATGCGCCTGACATCTCTCGAAAGCCAGGTCGATCAGGTAATGTACTTCAGCCAGGGCTGCCAGTTGCTTGAGGATTACTTTTATGACGAGAACACCGGCGTACGGCTGAATAATAATATGCTGGACTATAAAAAGCCGGGTATGCTCGACGCCGCGCCCGTGGACAGGCGGTTCCTCGAAACCCGCGTAAGCAACGCGGCTTACGGCGGAAGTGGGATCAGTCACTCGCTGGCCAACACGCATATGGTGATAATAGCCATACATAACGCGATCGGCGTCTGGGTGGATCCGCCCGCGACGCCGGATAAAGTGCTCAAAGCGCTTGGAAAGCCATAGGGGAGCCGTCTCGCGGCGGCAGTGACCGATGGTCGGTGGTTGATGACAGGCCGTCGCCGGGAAAAGCGCCCGTATATTATCGATCGAGACACAAAGCAAACCTGAGACGAAAGAATCCGGCGGCGCAAAGAACGTTACGGTGTTTTTCCCATCGTCGTTCGCGAGTATAACATTTCAAGGTTTCAAGCAATCAATCGGGATTACGTGAATGCCGTCGTCGCGGGTAAAAAGCGGGCCTCCGCCTGTGACTACACATTGAAAAGCCGGCGCAACCGCGCCCCTGGCTACAAGCTTCTCCCGAAGTCGTTTCAGGGCCGCCACACCCTCTTCGACTCTGTGCGAGCCCATTTTGATCTCTATCCCCGCCCATTGCGTTCCGAATTCAACGATTGCGTCGATTTTAAGGCCGTTCGCGTCGTGATAATGGCTGAGTTTTGCGCCAATCGCTTCGGAATAGACCAGTAAATCCCTAAGACAGAGGTTTTCGAAAACGCCTCCAAGCGTACGTGGGTCCCTTGCAAGATCGTTTGGGCGAGCTTTAAGAGCGTTGATCGCGATAGACGGATCGGCAAGCATCCTTTTGGGCGCCTTGCGCAAGCGGAGTTTGTCGCGAAGTTCCGGAAACCATTGCGGGATTTCTTCGACGACATAGAGTCGCGTCAACGCGGAAAGATATTCCGCTACGGTCTGCCTTGTGACTTCGCCAAAGCGCGCCTGGACATCAATGACTATCGTATTCAGTAATGCCGGCGTCAAATTAGTACGCGCCAGGGCTGCCAGAATGTGCAAAACCAGTTCCGGTTTCCGTTTTACGTTGTCCGCGTTCGTTATGTCCGTTTCGGCAAGCGCAATAATGTATTGTTCCGGCAGGATCCCGGCATCATCTTTTGTCGTGTTGATATTCTCCGGCCATCCTCCGCGTATGGCAAGGTCGATCAGTTTCTCCTGCGAAAGCCTCGACGTTCCGGCGGCTATTTTCTTCCCGTCAAACAGTTCCGTAAGACCGATCGCGCCGAAAGAATCCCCGCTTTCATACAATGACATTGTACGCATTCGAATTCTGCCGATTCTGCCCGCGCCGCTGTGAACAAAACCGTTTTTGGGCGGTGTTACCGAACCTGTCAGCAAATAAAGCCCTTTTTCTTTTGTTCGGTCGGACGCGAATCGAACCGCATCCCAAATCGCGGGAACTTCCTGCCATTCATCGACAAGGAGCGGTTTGTCACCCGTCAGAACGGTGGCAGGGTTGAGCCTCGCGGCTTCGCGATTTGCATAATCATTTTCAGGGTCCAGCATATATACCACGCTATTCGCGTGATTAAGAGCCGTCCAGGTTTTGCCGCACCATTTGGGCCCCTCTATCGAAAGAGCGCCGAATAGTCTCATATACCGAACGATCCTGCCGTCGATCAATCTGGATTTGTATCCTTTTTCAGTAAGCGCCATACGCCTTCACCCTATTCCTGAATGTCACTCCTGCGTCTTCACGCGTTTGGTCATGATACGGTCGACACAGCCGTATTTATCCGTGTTTATATATGACGGTTTATTTTATCTAACAAATAGCATATTTTCAAATTAACCATTTGCATGGTTTTTGCATGACCATTTTTAGGGCAGTGTTGTAAATGAGTGTCGGAACCAATCTAAAACCTTGCGAAAACCATGACTTCACTTCATCTTAAAAAAGGGTGCCATCCTGCGAAGTTCTGCGCTAAAATCAATACTTGCGAGTGTCGTTAGCGGTTTACGAGCGGATTTGCGCCTCAAAATACAACGTATTGTTTTTGGAAAACAACATGCAAAAAGCTGAATTATTCGAGATAATCGCGAACGGTGAAAATTCGGGCGTTGAATTTAAAAAGGGACGATGCGCGTCCGGAACAGTTGGCAAAAGAAATTGTTGCCATGGCGAATCTGCACGGCGGGAAAATTCTTATCGGTGTAGAATAAATAGTTTTTCACACAGAGATTGGACCCGTGCCTTGGAAATTACGGTAACAAATTATTCGGACAGGATCGAAATCAATAGTCCCGGGGCACTGCATAACTCAATGACGATAGAAAAGATGCTGGCCGGGCAATGTTCTATTCGCAATCCGATTATTCTTGAGATACTGCGCTATTATGAGTATGTCGATATGCGCGGTATGTGAGTCAGACGCAAAATTGTTCCTCTTACAAAAGAACTTTCAGGTAGAGAAGCACAATTTGCGGCAACCGACGATTATGTAAAGGTGATCATCCCGTCACGGCCAAGAAAACACGGTTGCCTGTGATCGGAAGTAAAATACCGGAGGCTGTATAGGAAAGTGCAGCTTATAATTCCTATCCGTGATGTGGAGGAAGGGTGCATGGCATTCTCAAGTAAAAAGAAAATGGCGATAATTGTCGCTTCCCAAGAATTGCCTTCTTATACGATTACTGTTCGGGCTGTCTTGCCGTATATAAAAAAAGGTTTTGATTTCGATCTGTTTGATTCAAATTCACTTGAGAAGTGCAATGTAGACAATTATCAACTTCTGTATATCGTTAAGATAATGTCCAAACAGGCTTTGGAAATCGCCAGTGCGGCGCGGGTGAAAAAAATTCCCGTCGTCTATGAGGCGGACGACAACTTCCTCGCTCCCGCTCAAACCCCATACGGCAGCGCACATGTCTACCTGCCAAACGAGCAGGCTTTACTTACCGCTATTCTTTCACGTGTTTCCTTGGTCCTTGTGTATTCGCGTAAAAGCTTTGAAAGAATGCGCATTTTCAATCCAAATATAGCCATTTTGCCTATATACCAGCATGTGTATGCGGATGCTCCGCCAAAACGAGAAGCCGGAACGCGGATTGTGGGTTTCATGGGAACGTTAAACAAAGAATTAAATTTTGCTTGGGTGCTGCCCGCATTACAACGCATCGCTGTTGAATATCCGGACGTATCCTTTGAATTTCTGGGGTTTATACCGCCAGGTGCCGAGTCGTTGTCTTCAGTGCGGTATGTTCCGTTCATTACAGACTATGATGCGTTTATTGAGGATTTTAAAAAGAGGAATTGGACGGTAGCGTTGGCCCCTCTGGCAAATATTGAATTTAACCTGAGTAAAACCAACAATAAATACAGAGAGTACGCTGCTGTTGGCTATCCTGGAATTTATTCCAACTTGGAACCATATTCCAACACGGTAACTGATAAGCTCACAGGGCTTTTGGCAGATAATGAATGTGAAGCATGGGAAAACGCTGTTAAATTGCTTTTTAATGATCAGCAACTTGCAAGCAATATTGTTAAAAATGCTTGGAATGATATGAACGATAATTACCAGTTCGCAAAATATTGCAAAGTGAAGATGTTTATTTTGTATAGTATGGTTGGAAGCCCCTCTCAGGAAAAAATGAATAGTCTCATTGCTGCAATTGAAAAAAGAAACACACAGATCAAACTACCTGCATTGGGAGGCAATTCGAATGACAGTGCGAGCTATATATAAAAGGAGAGCGTATGACCATCCAGTTATTTGTCCCTACATATAGAATAGATGAATGTCTGGCGGAAATTAGGGAATGCCTTGAACTTGGTTGGACTGGTCTTGGCTTCAAAACTGTGGCCTTTGAGAAAGCCTGGTGTGAATATACGGGCTTGCCAAGCGCGCATTTTCTCAATTCCGCCACAGCGGGCCTTCATTTAGCGGTGAAAATTTTGAAAGATGCATACGGCTGGGCGGACGGCGATGAAGTAATTTCGACTCCACTAACTTTTATTTCCACCAACCACGCGATCGCCTATGAAAATCTGCATGTTGTCTTTGCGGATGTGGATAAGTATTTATGTCTCGACCCCGAGGATGTGGAGCGCAAAATTACCCCCAAAACCCGTGCCGTCTGCTTTGTCGGCATGGGCGGCAATACCGGGCAATGGGAAAAAATTGTGAAAATCGCCCAAAAGCACAACTTGCGCCTGATCCTTGACGCCGCGCACATGGCGGGTACGCGCTTCAAGGGAAAAACGCCGGGAAAGGAGGCTGACGCTATCGTTTATTCGTTTCAGGCGGTGAAAAACCTGCCTACTGCCGATGCTGGCATGATCTGTTTTAAAGAGGCGGAACATGATGCATTGGCCCGCAAACTGTGCTGGCTCGGCATCAATAAGGACACCTATAGCCGTACCATGGGTAAGGGGTCTTATAAATGGAAATATGAAGTGGAGCATGTAGGGTACAAATACCATGGCAATTCTATTATGGCCGCAATAGGGCTGGTACAACTGCGCTATCTCGAGCAAGACAATGCCTACCGCCGCCAGCTTGCTGCCTGGTATGACGCTGGCTTCAAAGGGCATGGGGATAAGGTGCGTCCCATATCAGTAACATCAGGATGTGAATCGTCCAGACATCTTTATATCATCGAAGTGACCGCGCGTGATGGAATGTTTATGGCTTTGAATGATTACGACATTTATCCTGGCATGCATTATAGGGACAATACGGACTATGGCATGTATGCATATGGGAAAGGCACATGCCCGAATGCGGCGCGCTTGAGTGAAGGCATTCTGTCTTTACCCATGCATCTTCGGCTTAGCTATACTGATGTGCAGAAAATTGTTGAGAGTGTATTGAGTGTGGCAAAGCCTTTGTAATAATAATATTGACTTGTAGGCGGGCTTTGCCGCCGCATAGCAAGCATTTCAAGCGTAAAATGTCAAAGCAGATGAGGAAAGTATGAAAGTTTGGCTTTTTGCCCATGACTATGTCGGGCAGCAAGTATTCAGTTTTATTGCTTCAAAATATTTTGCTGATATATCTTGTGTCATTACCGTAGAAGATAACGAAATAGCAAAAAATGCAAAAAAAAATGGCTATGATACTTTATTATACGAAGACTTTTTAAATGGCTTGCCAGAAATTAATTCTGATGTTCCAGATATTGGTATTCTTGCTTGGTGGCCCAAAATAATAAAAAAAAATCTTATAGAAATTCCTTTGCACGGGTTCATAAATTTGCATCCATGCTTTCTACCGTACAATAGGGGGAAAAATTATGCTTTTTGGGCCATCGTTGAACAGAATCCATTTGGCGTGAGTATTCACGAAGTGACGCCTGGAATAGATGACGGCGCAATAATTATGCAAAAAAAAATCGAGTATTCTTGGCTAGATACTGGAGAAACGCTCTATAACAAAGCATGTGTGAATATGGTGCAACTTTTTATTGAGTCGTACCCGATAATTAGGAATCTTACATGGGAAAAGACTCCGCAAGCTTTGAGAGCGGGGTCGTTTCATAAAAATAGTGAACTAAAAGAAGCCAGTAAAATAAAACTGGACTCTTCATACACTGGGCGAGAATTGCTCAATTTACTGCGGGCTCAAACTTTTTCAAATCATTCATCTTGTTGGTTTGAAGAAGATGGAGCCACATATGAAGTGAGGCTCAATATCACAAAAAAATGAGTTCTGATAACAACTGTTGCCGATGCGGGCGTTCAAATTGGGCGGCATATGCAAATCGGGAAAAAATTATACTCCAATATTTCTGTAGCGATAACAAAATAATCATTATTCTTTTCGTTTTTTTTCCATCCTACTATATCAAGCTGTCGCATTATTTCGACATGTGCTGTCGAAGCAATAAAAACTGCGCAGTGTGACTTATTCCACAGTGGATCGCTATTTAAAACTTCTGGTGAGAATACCGGAAGTCTTTTAATTATAGTACCAATTTTCTCAGGGGAATTATCAAGAAAGGCATGTATTTCAATGCCATAATGTTCCAGCACTTCAAATGATTTAATACCGCCCTGTCCCGCACCCCAGATTACAATATTTTTTCTTTCCTTTTCCATGTTACGAGCAAACAAAAGCATTGAGTCAAGCGCTTTATATATTTTATTTGAGTCTTCTGAGCTTTTAATATCAGAATATTTCTCTAGTAAATTTCGCAAGTTTTTTACTTCAATATCGGCAAAAATACTTTCTTCTTCTAGTAAAAGCGTATCTTTTTCCAGGACTACACTAAATTCATGAGAATTTTTTTCTGTTACTTCGAAATTTGTAACTTTAAATGGTAATAACCGTAAGTTTGTCATATAATAAAGTATTAATAAAAAACTTTCAGGTGTAAAAACACTAAAATGTACATCAATATACTCACCATTTAAAGCACGTTCATAACGGTCAAGTGAATGTTTTTGCACTTTTGGGAGTTTCGTGAAATTTGTTGGGTTTTCCCACCAGAAACTTGGGTCATTTAAACTATGTGACAACGTGTCGTCCAAAACTCTCAACGGATTGTTCTTTATTTCACGCCTGTAAATATCATAACACTCGGCAAATGATGTAGAACATCTATAGTGATCAAAGCAATACCTTTTATCTGGGATCATCAGAAACAATTTTCCATTTACTGCTAAAACATTTGATATGTCAGTAAAAAACTTTATCAACTCAGGAATATGTTCTATCACATGACTCATTACAACGAAATCAAATGGTTCAATGTTTTTTAAATCTTCGGAGTAAGACTTATTTATAACATAATCGATATTAACAATATTTTCTTGTGGAATCGCTTCATTATTTGAATAAAATTCTTTTATTTTTTCAGTCGATCGTATATCCGCATAAAAGATATTGTCACCTTCTTGTTTATATATTAAAGGAAAAGCAAGTGGACCTATTTCAAGTATTCTTTTTCGTTTATCTATTAAATCTAAATATTGTCTGACCATAATACAGTTATCCTTTTATTTCATTACGTGTCAATGTATGATCTCGTCAGACTCATACGCGACGACGCGTTTTACGCAGTTCAGCAAGTACAAACAAGACAGAGTCAAAGGGTTAAATCGGCATGCTCCTAATTCAAGTACATCCTTATTGTAAAGTGTTGTTTTTGGCTTCATGTTGCGCAAATACCGCAAATTTCTCAAAAAAATTCTCTAATGATCTAGGTGTAAGTCCATTCACAACCTCTTAAATAATTTGTTCCAATCAGATAAAAACCTGTCAATATTAAAAACATCCATTGCAGTATTTCGTGCGTTTTTGCTTATTTTCTTTCGCAGATTTTCGTTTTTGATCAGCCAAGCGATGTGTTCGGCAACTTCTTCCGCTGTGTCACCGTAAAAGCCGTTTGCACCATTCTGAATAAACATGTCAACATCGTGATTTCGAAGTGATACTGGTATGGTACCTGTCATCATGGCTTCCCCGCGCGATCGAGGCATAGGAGAATTAATAGTTGGGTTCAAGTAAATGGCGAACTGTCCGATATAGCGAGCATAAATCTGAAATTTAGCCATAGCCCAAACTTTGTTTTCAATTGTGTAAGGATTTGGATGAGTCGTATATTCTACTTCACAGATGTTCTTGAGTAATTTAATAATGCGATTAAAACAAATTTCCCCTCTGTAATATGCGCGTTCCTCAAATGCTTGTTCCGTCAAAGTCAAACACGATTTATCATGCTTGCCCGACGTAAATTCATGAGGTGAAAAACCGTGCCATATTACTGATGACTTCCGGAATCCCCATTCGGTCAAAGCTTGATGTGAATTGCAAACCACATGAATGTTTTTTAACAAGTTGCAAAATGCTTCACGTTTAGATGTAAAAATTTGATCTGCGTTTTTCTGTATTGGTATATTCTCTTTTAAAAAGTCACCATAACGATGAGGAGTGCCATGACAGATGGCTGTTCGCGGTATCCCTTGGGTAAATTCCAACATATTAAGAAAAGTTTTACCCCAATCCATTGATACAATACCGTTGCAATGCTCGGCATCAAGCGTATTTTCATCAAATGGTAGAATGGCAAAATCATACTCCTTGATGCTGATCTCTTGCAATGGTTTGAATTTTACATTATCAGGCAGAGGCCGTTGTCCATAATCCCACTTTTCACACATATTTGTACCACTACCGGTAACTAAAGTGAAGCGATGACCTAATTTGAACAGTTCGTATTGATGCGCCGTATGCCATCTGTATGTTAAAATATTGAATGGTTTAGATTTCATTTTGGTCGTTTTGTTTTTTACATCGCCTTGACATCGTGTCAACACTTCAATAAACTCTCGGGTTAAGGTACGAAGTATTTCTTGAGATTTGTGATGTTCAGGATTAAGCAATAAACATTCATCAAAAAAATTTTTGGCTTTGGAAAAATCATTGGAATTCAAAGCTATTTCGCCCAAATGAAAGGCGGCTCCTGCACGGATTTCATCCTTAATACCTTTTTTTAAAATACGCTCAAATATCGGAAGAGCATTACTATATAGCCCCGATGTTTTCTCTTTTGAAGCAAATTGATACATTTCAAGTTCTGTATTTCTAACAATGGAATATGGTATATTGACAAAGGTATCAGTCCATGATTTTTTTAAAGTATTCAACGCATTGATTGCGCCCATTGCATCTAGGATATCCGTAATCAAGTTGATACTAATAGCTTTTCTATCTATTTTCATGATTACGTCAAATATACTCTTGGTGGAAATGTGACCTTTTAAACAGACGGAACAGAATAAACGTACGTATTCTAAAAATTCCATCAATTGACCTGTATCTCTTGCCTGCTGAGTAAGTCGAATTACTTCTTTTTTTCTGGAATTTGATGAAAGTGGCTTTGTAGCGGCAACCCGTTTAATTATGCAATAAAAACGTTCGGCTTCTATGGTAAAAGAAAACCTAGCGTTTATGTCTTCGATAGCTTTTTTGTATAACTGATTTCTAAGTTCAGGATTTTCAATAAGACTGCAGATACTTTCATACCATTGATTAGGGTGATTTTTTACAAGAAGCCCTCCTATAATTCCACGGTAAGGAATAATATCCGAGTAAATGCCAGTTGCTCCGACATAGGTATAGTCAATGTATTTTATTGCACTCTTTGAACGATTAAATTGGTTATCTAGAAGTGGTGCAAGTCCAATATCAGGTTTGTATGAACGAAAATGGTTTATGGCTTTTTGGTAATCGTTGCTATACGAACAGTACTCTGCTCTGATTTGTTCTTGAAGATTAAGCGGCGTATCGCCAAAAAACAAATACCGTACATGATTATATTTCTCTGCAACTTTTTTTAACGCATCCCCCATTGTAGAAAAATCGCGGGAATGGGTAGGGGTTCCAATGAAACTTACAATACAAGTGTCTTTCACCGCAATCCGCGGTGCAGCAAAAGAATCATAATATGAAGTATTATAAATCACATTAACATCATCGGTGTACGCACTGAGTTTATTAGCCAGATATGGTGTTGATGTGATAAATACAGCGTTCCAGGATCCAAGCAGATTTAACTTTGCTTCCATGGATGAACGGGTTGAGCGACTGTGTGTACGCAATGTAATCTGCTGAAGAAGATCGTCGGTTTCATAAATAATCGGTTTAGGGCTGTCAATCATTAATCGAACTAATTCAGGTGTAAAGGTTGCTGCCCTTTGGAAAAGAATGACATCCGACATAGAATAACAGGAGAGATCATTCACAAAATAATCAACACGATTTTGCTTTTTTAAGTATTCAAAGAAATATCCCAAGCGGAGACGAAAGCATGGAGACAGTAATCCTTCGTTGGTTATTATCAAAACCTTTAGCGAAAAACTACTATTTTTTGAACGTAATATGGCAGATGAGTTTGAATGTATTTTAGTCATAGTAAAGAAGTCTTTTTGATTTGTGTGAAAAATTCCATTTTTATGATACTTTCATTAATGTATAAAGAAATAAATAAATCAATTAATTACTATCGCCAGATATACTTCCGCGAAAAACCCTCGCTCATCCTTGTAAAGCTCCGGTTTGACAATGATGACTTCGTCGATTTGGGCTCGCTCAATAGTAATTTGCATACAGACTCCATCAATGTTGTTTTATGCAACGCTGATTTGGATAAACCAAACACCACGTCCATATCGGCGAGCGCGGCGAATCGCATTCACGCATTATTGACTTTCTTTCAAAAATTATTGTGAAGAGATTGTGACACGGTTGTATATCGTCTGATTTTACATGGTTAGAAAAACCAGATCAGTTCAGCCCTTGAGGAACTGGAGTTTCGAGGTAAACGTACCGCCGGTTCCACTCCTGCCGTTCGCTCCATCGCCGGTCATTCACGTTTCGCACCTCCGGCGCTTTCTTCGACCTTTAGTTGACATGGGAACGTCGACGTTCCGCCGGCGAGATATTTATCAATTCAAGCATCATACTGATATAAACGCCGCCTGCTTGCGCAAATTCGAGATTCGGTATTTATCGTATGTTACAGCGCCGGCGAGGAAGGCAGGCGGTCCCATGTCAACAATTCACTATAACTTTTATGGCGCGCTCATCGGTTGGCGCCTTCATGAAAACGAATCAATGCGCGAGCTTTCTTATTTTATTCTCAGCCAGGCCGGTATGCTTTGAAATATCGGCAATAGACATTCCAGACCCTAAAAGACTTCGTGCAACAGAAATCGCTTTAGACTTCTCACCCTTGACTTCGCCTCTTGCTTCGCCTCTGGCTTCACCTCTGGCTTCACCTCTGCGCTCCGCGTTATATAAAGCTTGTGCTTCATCATGGCGGGCTTTGGCGCGCAGGCGCTCGGCTTCCTGGAACTCCGGCGTAACTGTGATATGACGGTATGCGGTTATCGCTTCTTTCATTTCCGGCACCTCCAATGCTTCCAAATTCGCTAATTCCTCTTCTGTTTTTGCTCTGAACAGCGACAGCCATACTTCCAGGCCGTTATCGGCCGCAACCGTCGCGGGTAGTTTTGTCAATTTAAAATAATGCAAAACCATCCTGTCCGATAACAGTGTAAAAAGATTTATTATACCACCGCGTCAATTAATGGGCATATCGGCGCGCGCAACGGGTCGTATTCGCGTACAAGCGGCTCTATTTCAAAAAAGTATTGCGAGGCGACCATCAGGCGGTCGTATCGCGCCTGGTTCAGCATCGTCAACGGAAGCGCGGGGCGGTCAAGAAATACGCCCGGCTGCTCCAGATCGGAAGCGGTAAAAGCTGATATTTCGATATCATTTTCATCAAGGATTTTACTTATGCCGCGGGCGGCAAGGCCCATTCCGAATACGGCCACACGCCGGACACCCTGATCTTTTAAACCGCGTATATATCGTTGTTCAGCCGGAATAATAACGGAATCCCATGTTTGCCTGTAAATCCGGTAGTTGTGCTCGTCATTTTCGTTTATACGGACTTCTTTGCGCGTGGCCGATTCGTCATGGATCGCCACGGCGTTCGGGCAATAAAGGGTTTTCCTGCCGGCTGCCCTGATTTTCAGACAAAGATCGACGTCTTCAGATCCCCAGAGATAACGTTCGTCGAAACCTCCAGCGTTGTTAAATACTTCCGCGGGAACGCAAAGCATCGCCCCCCAGAGCCCGAAGCGTTCACAGGTGCTTTGAATTCGCGGGTCATCAGGATCGGCGCCAGCGGCATAACTGGAATGATAGCCCCATAATGTCTGCGCCATGCCTGCGCTTTGTACGGATTTTTCTCCCGGATACAGCAGCTTGCCGCCGGTACAACCGACGCCGGCGTCCTCGATCAGCGGCCTGAGCAGATTGTGTACAGTGTCAGGACGGCAAAAAACATCATTGTTTAAAAATATGAGAAAGTTTCCGGCGGCTTCGCGCGCATAGAGGTTGTTTGCAATGGCAAAAGACAGATTTTCCTCGCCGCGAACAAACCTGTAACTCTGGAACGTCCCGGAGTATTCACGCAGGCGATCAATATTTTCCCGGGAAGCGTTGTCACGCAGGATTACTTCGTGATCCAAACCTGTAAGAGCCGGTGCAAGCGCTTCAAGACAGCGTAGCGTCATTTCGACTTTGTTGCGGGTGAGAATAATGACGCTTATTTTTTCAAGGATGTTCATGCATCTTGTTCCTTTAGCCGATCGCCGTTCCTTTTACTCGCGAACGAAATGATTTACCAGTGGATGCGCGAGGATTTTTGACACGAGGCAAGGAAGGTTGAGCGCCGCGTACCCTGCTGGTACGTAAGCGAAACCTGACGCAGCATCGTGTCAAAAAGACCACGCAGGCTTGGTAAATCATTTCGTTCGCGAGTATAACAGGAAATCCACAATGTTCACCTGTTGAATGCCGTCCTGGCCGGTGGGCAAATCGTCCATAGTCAGAGCAAATTTGGGATAGTGATCCTTAATTGTACAGGCTGTCCACGACTTTTTGAAACTCCTGAACACCCTGAATCTCATAACATAATCCATATGAAAAAACTAAGGTCTTTTATAAGCGTGATGTGAAATCTTCAAAAAAATGGGTAGTTATCGATCAGCGAACTTTAAGAAAACGCTGATTAATTGTCAGTGCGGGATGAAGTGCAAGGCGCACGGAGCGCAGGAACCGAGGCATATACGGAAATATGTCGAGGTTACGAGCACCGCGCTACGCGGCGATTCGCCCGCACAGGCAATTAATCAGCGTTTTCTTTAAACTTAGTGCCCCTGTTGCGTGCGCCTATTCTACTTTCTTGACATATTGTATAAAATGCTCGGTTCAAATGTCTGTTCAGGAGGGAATGCCGTGCAAAATTATCATGACTACCAAAATTTCATTGAAAACGAAATCGAAAAAATTAAAAGCCAGGTAGGCAGCGAGCAGGTGTTGCTGGGACTATCGGGCGGAGTGGATTCATCAGTTTGTGCGGCGATGCTGGACAGGGCAATCGGAAAGCAATTAATTTGCATTTTCGTAGATCACGGTTTTATGAGGAAAAACGAGCCTGAGGAAATTGAAAGAGCTTTTTCCAACCGTGATCTGCGATTTGTGAAAGTCGATGCCGCCGAAAGATTTTTAAATAAAATCGCGGGAGTGACCGACCCTGAACAAAAGCGAAAAATAATCGGGACGGAATTTGTCAGGGTTTTTGAGGAAGAAGCTAAAAAATTTTCGGACGTGAAATTTCTTGCACAGGGCACGATTTTCCCCGACGTTGTCGAATCCGGCGGAAATAACTCCGCCAACGTAAAAAGCCACCATAATGTGGGCGGACTGCCCGAACAAATGGGATTTAAGGAACTGGTGGAGCCGTTAAGAAGTTTGTACAAGGATGATGTAAGAAATCTTGGGCGTGAACTCGGACTTCCCGTTTCAATTACGGAAAGGCAGCCGTTTCCCGGTCCCGGACTGGCAATCCGCGTGATAGGCGCTATAACGAAAGAAAAACTCGATTTGTTGCGCGAGGCGGATTACATATTCCGCAGCGAGGTAATTTCCAGCGGCGAAAAAGCCGATCAGTATTTCGCCATACTTACGGATTTACGTTCGGTGGGTGTTGCGGCCGACAGCCGGACTTACGATTTCACCATCGCTCTGCGTGCCGTTGTTACAAGCGATTTCATGAAAGGCGAATACGCGAAGTTGTCGCACGGCTTGCTGGAAAAATCCGCCGAGAGGATTACAAGCGAGGTAAAAGGCGTAAACCGGGTCGTTTACGACATCACAAACAAACCGCCAGCAACAATCGAGTGGGAGTAAGACATTAAAGTTTGGAGTGCAGCGGCTTGCCGCCGCTTTTAAAGCGGGAGCTTGTTTATAATTTCTGAATGGTAATGTTATTAACGATGAAAAACAGAATACGAATAGTACTCCGTATATTTCTCATTCTTATGACGGTGTTTAGCGCGGCAATTCCGGCTTTGTCGGACGAAATCCCCGATCGACGTTTCAAAGTAGGACTGGCGTTAAGCGGAGGCGGCGCGCGTGGAGCGGCTCATATAGGAATTTTGAAAGTTCTCGAACGGGAAGGCATACCTATAGACTATATCGCCGGAACGAGCATGGGGGCTCTGACCGGCGGTCTGTACGCCACAGGATATTCTGCGTCGGAGATTGAAGAATTTTTTGCGACCCGGGATTGGGGCAGCGTTTTTAGCAACGCGCCGCAGTGGCGTTTTACAAATCTTGTTGATCGCGCCGATACGCGATACCAGTTAAAAGTCATGCTGCACGGCTTGAACTTTGAACTCCCAGGCGGATTACTGAGCGGCCAGAGATTTACGGAAGCGCTGGACGTTCTTACATCCGAATCCATGCTTGGAGCGCAAAACGATTTCGACAACCTTTATATTCCATTCCGGGCTGTAGCTACCAATCTGATCGACGGCAAACCGTACATTTTTCGCCAGGGATCAATGACTCAGGCGATACGCGCGTCAACGGCGGTTCCGATGGTGTTTGCGCCGCTTGGAACCGAAGATGCGCTGCTTGTGGACGGCGGACTTGTTAACAACCTTCCGACCGATGTTGTTCGTGACATGGGCGCCGATATCATCATTGCCGTCGATGTTTCCACACCGCTTTTTGACCGTAAAGACCTCCACACGCTTTTAAATGTGATTGATCAATCGATCAGCCTGCAAATAGTGAAAAACGTGGAAGAGAACAAAAAACTTGCTTCCATCGTGCTGATTCCGGATCTTGAAGGCTTTTCAAATACTAATTACGACAAAATCCGCGAACTGGTAAAACGCGGAGAAGAAGCGGCGGAACGGCATATTGATGAAATCAGGGTATTGGTCGCCGATGCTATGCCGCGCCCTTCACGACCGCCCGAAATCATATCAACTACGGCTCCGATTATTGATTCCATATCTTTTTCGGGCCTGCAGAGTGTTCCCGAAAAACAGATTAGAAGCAAACTGCGTCTCCAGCCGGGTGATGAGGCGAAATCATCCGCCATAGCCGCCGAAGTCAGCCGCATCTACGCCACGCGCCTGTTTGAAAGCGTCGGATACACACTGGAACCGGCGGGCGAAAATCATTATCATCTCATATTTCGAGTTCGTGAGGATCAGCTTCATACGATCGGCGCGGGTATCCGCTATGACAACGATTACGGATTTACCATCCTGGGCGAATTTATCGCCCGTCAGCTTTTTCACACACCGACGCGCGTCGTCCTGTCGAGCCAGTTCGGCGGAGTGGATCACCATACCGTGGCGCTTCGTTATGTTCCGTTTCAAACCGGATATCTCTATCTGGAACCTAAAGCCGAGATCAGTCGGCAGAGGCGCTTTAACTGGTACGACGCGGCATCAACATACAGACTTACGGACAAACGCGAAGGTGGCGAAATAATGCTCGGAGGTGCGCTTTCCCGGCAGATGGAGTTCTCAACGGGCTATCGAATCGCGCGCATCCGCGTATTTGACCTTCCAGATACGGAATCATTGCCCGGGTCGTCAATTATGGCAGGGCTTTCCGCGCGGCTAACCCTGGATTCACTCGATTATCCCGAATATCCCCGGAGCGGCGGGCAATTCAGTGCCTGGATCGAAAAACGTGACAGTATGTTCGGTTCGGATTTTAACAGCTTAAAGGGAACGATTGAATTCCGGCGCTATATGCCGCTGTCGGATCGTGGAACGCTCAAGCTTGAACTCAGGGCCGCTTATTCCGAGGGCGACGTTCCGATCTATGACCTGTTTTTTATCGGCGGCTATTCACAATCGAGTCGGGCCTCGGATCCGTTTCTCGGTTTCGGCGCGGACGAGATCGCCGCGCGTCAGTTGGGTATCGCGGGACTCAGCTATTACCACAGGGTCTTTGCGCAGCCGTTGAGCGTCCTGAAACAGGGGTATCTGACGGCTGCCTACAACGGCGGCGTTTTCAGCGGACGGGGATCCGCTCCATACGATTTTCAGAAGCTGAATGGCTTAGGCCTGGGGCTTGCGCTTGATACGCGTGTCGGCCCGCTCAGGATGAATTTTGGCTGGGGCGAAGGCGGGCGGGCGAGGTTTTATATGTCTTTCGGGCCATCATTTTAATCGCTATTTATTCGGCGTTTCCTTTGATTGCTAATCACCAGCCACTGGTCGCTCGTCACTAATGGATGCTGTCTTTTTTATTATTCCGGTCGATTTTTCGCCGCATGTCGCCGTAATACACTTCAAACTGCTGTTTTAACTTATCGCGGCGGCGCTGTTCGTTGAAAACACGGTAGCGCTCTCTCCAGTCTCGGCCTTTCAGGTAAATATAACCGACCAGCATTCCGCCAAGATGCGCGATGCTTGCTACTCCCGGATCCGACCCTGTAATTGAAGATATGAACGCCACAACGCCCATTATCACCACCAGCCACTTGACCCTGACGGGAAACAGGAAATTAAGATAAACGATGCGGTTGGGATAGGTGAGACCGTATGCCAGCAAAAGCCCGTAAATGGCGCCTGAAGCTCCGATCACAATGGCGAAGGAATGCGTGGCGACGATCCATGAGCATACCCCGGCGCCGATGCCGGTTACAAAGTAGTAGATCAGAAACTGCCGCGGTCCCCAGTAACGCACCAGCTCGTTTCCGAACATGTAAAGAGTAAGCATGTTGAAAAATATATGGCCGATGCCGCCGTGAAGGAACATGTATGTAACGAACTGCCATAACGCGAATTCATACGTAACACGCAGCGGCGTCAACCCGAAAGATCCCTCGATAATGCCGCTGTTGAATAAATACCGAAACACGAGCTGCGATATAAAAACCGCAATATTAATGATGATCAAAGACTTGACTATTCTGGTTGCGGGACCGCCGAAAAATAAATGTGAACGCACGGCGAAATGCTAGGAAAATCACGGAACAAAATCAAGTCCGGCAAGCGTAAAAAAACAGGAAGTAATTGCAAAAATAACGGAAAATCGCGGGAGGCGCTGGTATACTCGCCTGTAAATGGAATATGAAGTGGGCATAGATGATGGAAGCGGGCTTCGCCCGCATCGTTTATTAAACGCAGACGGGATGCCCGCGCTCCCAAGTCTGCCCACTTCATATTCCATTTGCAGCAACGATGGTTCTCGGCGAGCCGCCGACAGGCGGCTCCCATACTTATTCTTTGAGGGTAGACCATGAGAAACGGCGGAAGAGATTTCACAGAGATGCGGGAAGTGATCATTGAGATGGACTACGTAAAGCATCCGATGGGGGCGGCGCGGATATCCATTGGGGATACGCAGGTGGTTTGCACGTGCTCCGTGGAAGATAAAGTGCCGCCTTTTCTGAATCACATGAATCAGGGATGGATTACGGCGGAATACGGAATGCTGCCCGGCGCGACCAATACCCGCACGGCACGTGAGGCCGCGCGCGGCAAACAGAGCGGGCGCACGGTTGAAATTCAACGTTTGATCGGCCGGTCGCTTCGTTCCGTTGTCAATTCTTCGCTGCTGGGGACGCGCACTTTTTTGATAGACTGCGATGTTTTGCAGGCCGACGGCGGAACGCGTACGGCTTCGATCACCGGCGGGTTTCTGGCCCTGGCCGCTGCCGTTATTAAGCTTATGGATAAAAAACTGCTGCCAGTTACTCCTCTGCGCGACTATGTGGCGGCGATCAGTGTAGGCGTCGTCGACGGTGTCCCATGTCTGGATCTCGACTATAAGGAAGATTCACGCGCGGAAGTCGATATGAACCTTATTATGACCGGACAGGGACAATACGTGGAAATCCAGGGGACGGCGGAAAGAAATCCGTTTAACGCAAATACGCTGGGGCAACTGCAGTCGTTGGGAGCACAGGGAATCCGGAAGCTGGTTGAAATGCAAAAAGAAAAACTGGCGGCGCGCATTGACATCGCCAGGCTTTTTCCTGTCCAGGCGTGAATTTTCATGAAATCCCAGATACATGCTGTCTCGCCGATTATAGTCGTCGCCACACGAAACACGGGAAAACTGCGCGAATTTCAGACACTCCTGCGCCCGTTTGACTACGACATCCGTGGTTTGGCGGATTTCACCGACGATACCGGGAATGTGGAAATAGAGGAATCCGGAAGCACATTCGCTGAAAACGCCAGATTAAAAGCGGTCGGGTATTCAATGCTGGTCCCTTGTCCCGTTATCGCCGATGATTCCGGCCTTGAGGTTGCCGCCCTTGGCGGACGGCCCGGAATCCATTCGGCGCGTTATGCCGGGCCGGACGCATCCGACGCGGATCGCATCAATAAGCTGCTCGGCGAGTTGGAAAGCTGCGGCGGCGGGCGTGACGCACGTTTTGTATGCGCGCTGGCGCTCGCGCGAAACGGGGAAGTGGTAGCGCAGGCGGAGGAGAGCTGTTACGGGTTAATAATCAGCGAAGCTCGTGGAACGAAAGGTTTCGGCTACGATCCGGTCTTTTTATTTCCTGAATTAGGCAAAACATTCGCGGAGCTTGATGAATCCGAGAAAAATCGGCTCAGTCACCGCGCCCATGCCGTTGCAGCGCTTCAAACGCTGATTCAGTCTATTATCCCCACCAACAACAATTAATCAGCATTTTCTTAGGGACAAAAATTGGTAGAAACAGCAACAACCGCAAAGCTATTGTCCAGTAGTGACTAAATATGGGCAAATTTTGTCCCTATCTCAAAATCTCAAATCGGCAATTGTCTCAGCGCCGGAATTGAGTTATTATGATTGATTCGCCGATTCATCAGTCGGGGCGTAGCGCAGCCTGGTAGCGCGCCTGCCTTGGGCGCAGGAAGTCCCCGGTTCAAATCCGGGCGCCCCGACCAAATCAAAGCCCAACACAGTCCAACAACGTCTAAAATCACCAATAAAAACGCGGGTATCCTGCAGAACCAAAGCGGCGTATCAGAGACAAGGCATGCCTTGTCTACATTTGGACGGTTCGCGAACCACCTCTATATTTTGAACGCGCGCCTTCGGCACTCTTTTTTTATTAATTACACGCCGGCGAGGACGCCCGCGCTTCCATGACATGAACTTGTAACTAAATTTTACCGAGAGACGCATTCCTACGGAATGCGTTTTTTTTGGAATGTCTATTTCTACCAAGAGATGCAATCCTACCGGATTGCAGACCAGTTCGCATCCCGTTAGGGATGTGTCACTCGGTAGAAAAAAACAATATACAACCTCACGTATCCCGTTAGGGATGCGTCTCTCGGTAGAATTACCTCAACGATGGTTCTCGGCAGGCCGCCGACAGGCGTCTCCCATGTCAGGGGAGCGCGGCCATCGCCGCTTTTTTGCTTGATTTGACTCGATTAGTAACCACATTTG
>Ga0082212_10004068_pt1 | contig 20488 bp, 17 predicted proteins | sample TergutNt197P3_FD_71548 | JGI IMG/M metagenome (GOLD analysis project Ga0082212, IMG submission 71548) | Neocapritermes taracua P3 segment gut microbial communities from Petit-Saut dam, French Guiana - Nt197 P3 | ecosystem: Host-associated > Arthropoda: Insects > Digestive system > Gut ... | reverse complement strand
CTATACCGATGAATACGGCGACATGAAAAAGGAGGCCATTCAAACGATTCATCCCTGGGAAGAAGGCAGGGGCATCAGCCAGTCGTACGGGTTTAACTGGGAGGATACGAAGGATAACATCATCACTTCCAAAGATTTCATCCAATTATTTGTGGATGTGGTCGCCAACGGAGGCAATTTGCTGCTATTGGTGAATTTAGACAGCCAGGGCGCTTTGCCCGACATACAGGAAGCGCGCCTGAGAGAGATAGGCCAATGGCTGAAAATAAACGGAGAAGGGATCTATGCCACCCGGGCGTATTCGACGATTTCGGAGGATCGCGTTTACTACACGCGCAGCAAAGACGAAAAAACGGTCTATGCCATTTCCGTGGAATGGCCGGGAACGCAGTTGGCATTGAAATCCGTACAACCGAAAGCCGGCTCCCAAGTCTATATGTTAGGATACAATCAACCGTTGACATGGAATTACCGTAACGGAATAACAACGGTTACCATACCTGCCGATCTGCAAAACGAGTCGAACAGACCCTGTAAGGATGCTTATACATTTAAGATTCAAAAAGATTAATCATGAAAAATTGCTGTTAGCGTAAATCAACCGGCCAATGAAAATCCATTATTTGTTTATCATATCCGCAACAGCTGTCTGGATGGGTTTGTACTCGTGCCATAACGGGAAAGGCGATAGCGCCCAAAAGGAAGTATTCGGATTGCAATGCGTCTCCAATCAACGTTTTCCTGTTCCGGACGACGCAGTTGATTTAATGTTTCCGAACGGCGATATGCGAAAAGTTAAAAACCAATGGCCTGTTGGCGGATGGCTTGTTCCCGACGGAAATAAAATAGCCAAAACCGTCGCGGCGCTTGTCGAATACAACCAGGCGATACCCAAACCGGCGGAGATAGCATACGCCATGAACATGACGCTGGGCGAGTACGATTTTATCTGTTCGAGGATCAAGACGTCGCAGATTGCCGCGGCGTGGGACGATCCCGCGCTACATACGTCGCCGATAACGTTTATCGCCGACGGTTCGGCGCCCGGGCGCTGCTCCTATCTGCATTTGAAGGCGGACAAGCGCTCCCTGCTGCGAAGCCCCGATTTCAGGGTGAGAGCCGGAAAGCCGCATTTCATGTCGTTGTGGGTGCGCAGTCGGATTGCAAACGGGCGCAGTCCGGAATTTATCTTCTGGTACGGTTTGGGGTTGGAAGAGATCGGGATCAGTTATTTCACCTTGCCCGACACGCAGGGTGAATGGAAACGGTACGGTTTTTACTTCCGCGCGCAGGCTGACGTCGACAGCGCCCATTTCACCTTGTATTTTCCGGGCGCGGAAAGCGATTATATGGATGTGACCGGTTTTGAGTTGCGCTCGGCTACCGAAGGCGAGTTCTCGACGGCTTATGCGGCGTGGCGGACGACCATGCCGGAACATCGCGTCATGACGTCGCCCGACGACGGTCAATATTTGGCCGCTTCCCTTGCCAAATTAGAAGGCAAGTTGGGCGTTCCGTACAAACCGTTTGTGATATGGGGCGTCGGCTCCAGCTGGACAAACGGATTAGACGACGTGGAACCCGTGCGGCAGGCTATCCTGTCGCGCTTCCCGAACGCGCCCGATATTATCTATCGAAAACAGGTCGGCAGCGGCAGCCCGTACGATTATATTCGGGGCTGGGTACATACGATGGTACTGGCCGACCAGCCCGACCTGATCCTTTCCTATACCAACGGAAGCGTGGAAGCGCTCGAAGAGATGCTGAAGGACATACGACGCCATTCGACGGCCGACATTATTATCCCAAGCCTGCATTTCTTTGAAAACGAAAATGGCCGGTTGACGCCGGAAGTGATCGAAGCGCCCATTTTCGACGAGATCAAAGCTGTATGCGAAAAGTACAACGCACAATTTGTGGATAACCGTAGGGCGATGGCTCAATGGCTGTTGGCTAACGACAGGCAAGTCAAGGATTTACTGAGCGATGCGGTACACCAGAACAGTACGGGACGCTTGCTGACATGCGAAAATATCGCCCGACAGTTTGTCGGACGCCCTGTTCCGGCCTATGATCCGGGCGAGGTGGAAGAAGCGATATGCGCGGCGGACGGTTTACGGAACCACGACGACCGGATTACCTTTTCCGACGGATGGTCGATTGTCGGCTCTCAAGTCGTTGCGCGGAAAGCCGGGAGCAGTATAAAATTTGTATTTACGGGAAACCGGATAGACTTAGCCGGCATGCAAAAAACTGACGGAGGAAGCGTGGAAGTGTGGATTGACGGTAGGCCGGCGCGCGAAGCGCCTGCCTTCGCCATTTCATATATTAATCCGGCGCTTCTCAACATCAGTCACATGGGATTCTATCCGCGATCGTCGAGAGGAAACAGCGATACAGGTCCGCATGGGGTATGGTTGGGCGCGCATGTCGTACCTCAACAATGGACCATCCGCATGACGGACGATGCGGGCAATTATGAGCTAACCGGTTCGGTCGCCGGAAAAGACAGCACAGGGAACAACACGCGCATGTTCGTCGGTCGATCGGGACAAATCATCGTCGATCCCGCCGTCTGGCGTCATCCGCAAGCCAATGTGAAAGGCGACAGTTGGACGTTTACGGTGACGCGTTGCGCGGTTGACACGGTGAACTTTGCAAGCGATCGGCGCAACGAAGCGCGTGCAAACCGATATGGATATGTGACGGGCGCGCCGGAATATGCTTCCGAAGGGATGGAAAATGAAGCGCCGTTTTCCATTCGGCTGGCGCAAAATCTTGACAATAAGGAACATACGGTAGAATTGCGAACGATCGGCGAAGGAGAAGTCGCGATAGAATCGTTTTACGTATTTCGTCCGCAATAGACTGTCGTTTCCCGTCTTTGGCATATGAACGTAGTTTGTAATCCGGTAATAATTATTTAATAATTTTGTATATGATAAAAAACAATTTTTTTCTAACCATTTTTTTGTGTTTTGCGATGCCGGGCTTTTCATCCGTCCCCGAGATATGCAGGGTACAGGGCGGTCATACGCGGACGATCTGGGGTACGGGATTTTTTGAAGGCGTCACGGAGGTTTATTCCGCGAACATGCCTTTCAACGAAAGAGAAGTCGTTACGGCTTTGGAATCGGGCGACTACAAGGGGAAGCAGGCGCTTCCATCCGTTCCGCCCGCCAATTCGCGACGGTTGAACATCCTTACGCAAGACCCGCGCGGTCTGGTGATGGCGGTTGAGTTTTCGGACGACTATACGTCCAACGGATTTTTTGGCGACCGCGTAGGCGACGACGTCGTTTGGGTGAAGAACGGCGACGGTTATTCCAAACCCTGGTTAGTCAAATCGGCTGATACCTGGTTTATTTATCCCGAAAAAGCCAATGCGGGCGAGTTGGTCAGGGTTTTCGGACGTTGCGTCGATGCGCGGTTGATTGCTGTTCGCAAGCAGGGCGAAAGAAAGCTGACACTGCTCAAGGGCGGCGATGTGGCGGCGCGAAACGCGGCGCACGTACACAATTCGCTCTACGAAGCGGAGGTGCGCCTTCCCCGTGATATAGAGGCCGGCGAGTACGAGTTGTTTGTACACAACGGCTCCGGCGGTACGGCAGGGTGGAGCGAACCGTTAAAGTTTTGGATAACGCCCAAGGCTAAGCGTCCGACCTATTACGAAGCCAAAGACTATGGCGTCAAGTCAAACGGCTATACCGACGATACGGAGGCGCTGCGACGGGCGCTTGGGGCAGCCGCCACGACAGGCGGAACCGTGATGTTGCAACCGGGCGTCACGATCATCAGCGAAACAATCGAGCTTCCCGACGGCGTATCGCTTCGCGGCGGCGGCGAAGGAGCGACGTCTCTGCAAACGCTCGACGAGAACCCGCTGCATGGCGGTTTTCCCAAAGCTGCCGTACTCGAAGATTATGCCCGCGACTGGGCGACGCTTATGGAGGATTATACGCCGATGTTCTGGATGCGCAACAACAGCGGCATCGCCAACCTGTCGCTTGTTTACGGAGCAGGGGTCGATTTTGGCATACTGATTGCCCGCTGTCCGGGTGTATCCGAAAATATTCATGTAGAGCGTATCAAGGTGATAGCCAACCGCCAGACCGACGCGTGGCACACATCCTACGCGCTGTTGATTATGGGAAACACGTACGGGCTGTCGATAGCCGACTGCGATTTCAAAGGCTGGGGGTCGGTAGGCGTGATAGCCAACGACCACCATCAGGCTTACATAGCGCGCAATAAAATGGTTACTTTTCCAACGGGAATCGCCAATACGTTTTTTATCCGCGGATTTAACGAAAGCGTCATTGAAAGCAACGAAGCATATTACGGTATACGCAATTTTGTCCTGCAGGACGGGCGGAAATACGGGAAACACAACAATCCCAGCAAGTTATACGATCTGGACAGAAACTCTACCCATATCGCGATGCTGGGGAATGTTTTCATCAACAACCTGGCGCGTCGGCATAACGACGGCGAGTTGATGATCGAGGCAGGATTTGCACAATGGTGGGGTCCGGTCGTTCATGCCGACAAAAATTCGATTACCGTAGCCGGCGAACCGTTCGACGTCGACATGTCGGACAACCGGGTCATCATTTTAGACGGCAAAGGGATTGGGCAATACCGCAAGATCATTTCAAGCACAAAAAACAAATTGATTTTCGATAAAGAATGGGACGTCGTACCCGACCTGACGACTGTTGTATCGGTTGGCGGATTCAATGTGGAACACCTGTGGATCGACAATACTTCGGACAACAATGCCAGTTGGACAGGATTTTGGGGTAACAACGTAGGACACGTCGTCGACGGGCATATCATGCGTGATGGCGCACCTTTTTATCTATGGGGCTGGGCGCCTGACCGTCCGGCAACCGTAGCCTTCATCGACTTGATTGGCGTCCGTTCCATCGGCGGAGGCGGCGTCGGCATACTGGGCGCGCCGGTGTTCGGCAATACCATCCGTTATTGTGAATTTATTGATTTCAGGTACTATCCCACTTTTCATATTCAGCCGTCCTGGTTAAACAGGAGAGGCGATCCTTCAGGCACATTCGCCATATCTTTCAACGGTACGCATACATTCAACAATATTCCGGCTACCGCGCCGTTAAATGGATGGAACCTGTTTGAAGCCAATCATATTGCCGACGGATCCAATGGTATCCATATTCCTTCGTTTGCCGATTATACCATCCTGAAACGGAATGTGATCCATGTGGATAAGGAACCATATGTCAACGAATCGAAGACGACGGTCGTCAAGGAGCGTTGAACGAAATGGGAGCGTTAAGCGAAAGCAGAAGCATATTTTTTTAAATCAAAATAAATCAAATTGTAAAATGAAAAAAGTAATCGTGATTTTTTTATTATGTGTTTGTGTTTCATTTGTTTATGCACAACGAAGCGATCAAACGCGCCAGTGGGATCCGCGTAGTACGGAGTGGTATAGTCCGGAGCCTCCCAAAGTAATACCGGGCGTTGGCAACCGGCCTCCTTCGGATGCGATTGTGTTGTTTGACGGCAAGGATTTGTCGAAGTGGGAATCGTCAAAACAGGTAGAAGGAAGCAATCGACCCGAACTTGCGCCATGGAAAGTTGTGAATGGCGAGATGGTTATTGTTCCCGGTACAGGCGATATCAGGACGAAGGAATATTTTGGAGATTGTCAGTTGCACATGGAGTTTAAACTGCCGTTAAGCAGTAAGGAAAAAGGTAACAGCGGCGTTTTCCTTCAAAGTACCTACGAAGTTCAGATATATGAAGGCGAAAACAACACTTTGTATGTGAACGGCATGATAGGGAGTATCTACAAACAAAAAGCGCCTTTGGCAAATTCCTTTACCAAGAATGGCGAATGGCAGTCGTTCGACATTTTTTGGAAAGCGCCTGTCTTTAACGGCGATGGTAGTTTAGTGTCGCCAGCCATGATCACTGCGCTTTTGAACGGAGTATTAATACATAATAATTACGCATTGACGGGGCATACGCCCTATATGGGTTTACCCGAATACACGCCTCACGGTCGCATGCCGCTGTCGCTGCAGGACCATGGCGCCGATGTAGCTTTCAGAAATATCTGGATAAGGAATTTGTAATTTCCGATCAAAACATCATCTTTATACATGCACGTTCAAGATACAGCTTTGACTGTAATATTGGAATTGCCGTACAATTGTTGATCCTTGATTTTTATTATGATAGTTTGAACATTTTGTTTTTAAGAACAATGTCTTGAATGAGGAGGCCGGCGAGGGTAAAGCCGAAAATAGCGGTGATATGAACGATTGAACCGTTCATACGTGGTTTTCGCACACCCCATGGCGATGGTACAGTCATTTCGTCACTGAAGACGCAAAGGAATTTTTTTGCAGGTAACGTGTTTTTTCGAAACCTGTTCCGTAGCGCTGCCGCTAACGTGCATCCGCGTACTTTCCAAAATTCAGCTGTTTGAATATGCGACACATCCAGTTTTAAAGCTGCGCCCATGCTCGAAAAAAATGTGGCATTGGTTTGAGTTGCATGCAGGATAAGGTTTGTTTTATGTTCCAGACTGTCGATGGCATCGATGATATAATCGTAGGAATCAAGTTGAAACAGATGATTGGTTTCTCTTGAGTAGGTAGCTTGGACAGCAGTTATTTTCGCATGAGGATTAATGTTTTGCAGGCGTATTTTCAGTACTTCCACTTTGGCTTGCCCAACCGTTTCGGTGGTTGCCGGCAATTGCCGGTTGATATTCGACGGGCTGACACAGTCCGGATCGACGATGGTCAGTTGGCCTACCCCTGAACGAATCAAACTCTCGGCGCACCAACTGCCGACGCCTCCCACACCAAACAGGATGACACGCGTTTTATTGATTTTATCCATCGTTTCTGTGCCGGTGAGCAGTTCAATACGACTGAAAATCTCTTTTTGTTGAAACATAATCGAAGTAAATTGAAATGCAAAAATAAGCATAGAAAAAAAATAAGCCAAAAAAATTGGCAGATTTCAAATAAATATGTATTTTTGCACCCGAAAAATTCGGGATGTAGCACAGTTGGCTAGCGCGCCACGTTCGGGACGTGGAGGTCGGACGTTCAAGTCGTCTCATCCCGACTTTTTTTATTATAAAAAGTTGATTGTAAGAGTGTTGCGACGGGTCGCGGATGATATTTTAACATTTTGTTTATATCAGATAATTAGACTATAAGATAAAATGCGTCACCCGTTTTGGGTGACGTATTGTCGAAGTCAGGAGGGCGGCACGCCTTTGCCGGCAAGCGTCACCTGGTCGGTGCGGCGGTCGTATTCGAGGACGGTCTGAAAATATTCCTTGAACTTCGAGGGGAACTCCTCGAATGTCCAGCCCTCATCCTTCGACCAGCGGGTGGAAGCCCACAGTTTGCCCTGGTTCTCGCCTTCGCCCGACATCATCGACGTGATCTGCGTAAGCTCATAGACGATCACCTCTTCGACCATCGTCTCGTAGAACGGGACGGGCTTGCCGTTGATGTCGGTGAGCTTCACGCCGTGGTAGGTGGTCTGGATCGGCGCCGGTTGTGCGCCTCGCCCCAGAGCGGGACGTGATAGTTGCCCACGCGCATCATCATGCCGTCGGCTACACGCACGTACTTGCGCAGCTCACCGCACCGTCCGATACGCATGTCGCACGTCAGGAACAGCAGCGTAAAGTATGCGTCCGGCACAAGTTTCAAGTTCCTTGCCCGCCGGATCGTCTCGCTTCCGGATATGATTTGCTCATTCATACCCGCAAAATAAACGGCTGCCGTCCGAAAAGTAAAGGACAAAAAAAAGCCGCGCAAAATCGCGCGGCTTTTTGGGGGAAAATTAAAACGAAACGCTTATAAGTTCTTTGCCTATCTTGTGTATCTCGTTTTCAATTTGCTTTTTTTTGGCTAAACTCATATAGGTATTACCTAAAGCATATTGGCGCATAAGCGATGTGTTAATACCGATTCGCCGGGCTATTTTAGTCGGGGAAATAAAACTGTAATGCGTAAAAAAACCCGACAAATCATATACATATTCAAATTCCAGATTGCCATCGTTCAGTTCGGCCGGTATGGCTCTGCCTGTTTCTTTCGATACTTCAATGTATTCGCCCGGAAATTTTTCAAAATCCCGTTTTGCCTCTTCAAGCGTATCACCATACGATACTGCCAGGTCGAAGCCTTCCATCATAATGGTAAAACCTGTGTTCGACCGGCCAATAATAGCTTTTACTTTCTTCATTTCCATAATTGTATATTTAAAGGCAGCGCTTATTTCAACCCTGCCGCTTTTACTACTTTGTTGAATTCGTTCGTTGGCACTTCCCTGCTTCCATGACGTCCGACTTTTATCAGGTAAGGGCATTTGTCGTGTCCATAGTACCGGTGGCCGGTTTCTTTGACAATGTACCAGCCAGCCTGTTCTAACCGCCTGTGAAGTTCCGAAAATTTCATTAACAAGTTTACTTATTTATAATAATGGCGCAAATATATAACTTTTCGGTTATATATGCAAATATCTTTCCAAATTATTTTTTATCCCGACCGGTACATGCCATAGCCCGTGAGCGCGGGTTCGGGCTGGTCGCTGTCGGGGAGTTATGTTTTTCGGGCACAAAAAAAGCCGTTCACGGCGGCGGCTGTGCACCTGTAAGTTTTGTTAGCGCTGTAAAGATGCGGCGTTTTTTTAATCTGCAAGGGGTTTGGGGTATTTTTTTTTTGCTGTCAAACGGAAACGGACAGCAGTTCGTTTCCCAGTTGATGGAAGGCGTTGATGATTTTAGTTTCCTGTTCCCTGCGCGGATGCGAGCGGCCGCAAATGTAATGTCCCAACTGTCGCTGGTTGATGCCCGTGATACGCGCGAGGCCGGAGCGGCTGATGATACCGTTATAACAGTTGAGGAGGCTTTCAATATCAAACTTGTATTCATATTCGTATTCGCGGTCGAACACGGAAGGGTATGTGTCGCCGTCTTTTTTTGCCCATTTTATATAGATGGCAATGCTTTCGGCCAGTTCGCGCTGAAAGTCCGCAAAGCTGCCCGTTGTTCCCAGTATCCAGCCCGGTAAAATGTCTGTCGAGGCGCTGTAGCCGTCGGGCGTTTTTCCTACATTTACAATTATTTTTTCCATGTCTTTTATGTATTAACGGGTTAGAACACCAATCCCGATTGATTTTCGATGTTTTTTAACAGGCTTCCCAAAAATCGGTTGAAGGACTGCCGTTTACGGTTACCTTTCCGGGTTTTACCGGATGCCTGAACTGCCGGTGACTGCCTTCCTGGTTGACGATATACCAGCCGTCGTCTTTCAAGCCGTTCAGAATTTTTGCGCCTTTTACTACTTTCATTCCTGTTGCTGTCTTTGTCTTCCGACGTTGCAAAGATAATAGTATTTTTACTATTATTAAAATTTTCGGATGTTTTTGGAAAGGTTAATCATTCTATGCGAATTCGATTTGACAGAGTGATCCGTTACTTTCATGTTGTATCCTATTTTATTTTTTGTCTTTTGCTCCGGACTTATTGATACTTTTGCAGTTCGATGCGGAAAGTTGTTCCCTTACCAATTTCTGAACTTTTAACATAAATTTTGCCGCCAGGATATGATTCGACGATTCGTTTCACGAGCGAAAGTCCTAACCCCCAGCCTCTTGCCTTGGTAGTATAGCCAGGTTTGAAAATTGTTTTAAAGCGCGATTTAGTTATACCCTTTCCAGTATCCGTCACGTCGATGTAGATTTTTTTGCGATTACTTTCGACATGGTAAAAAATACTACCCTGTCCTCCAATGGCATCAACGGCATTATTCGTCAGGTTTTCGATGACCCATGAAAAAAGCGAATCATTCATTAAGACAAACAACGGTTGTTCCGGCAGTTCAACATTAATTTTGACTTTGGAGGATATGCGGGTGCTCATGTATTCATACGAATATTGCATGGACGTGTTGATGTTAAGCGGTAACATGTCGTTTCTGGAACCTATTTTTGAAAACCTTTCGGCGACAGTTTCAAGCCGTTTCACATCTTTCCCCATTTCTTTCAGGTAAGTGTCGTCAACTTCCTTTGTTTTCAGGTATTCGATCCACGCCATCAGCGATGAAATCGGCGTTCCGAGTTGGTGGGCGGTTTCCTTGGATAATCCTACCCAAACTTTGTTCTGTTCCGCTTTTTTGGCGCTGACAAGTGCGAAGAAGGATACAAGGATAAAAATAAAGACAACGGCGAGCTGGATGTAGGGATACATCGTAAGTCTTTTTAAGACAAGCGATTCATCATGGTAGAGGTATTGTCTTTCTCCATCTCCCAATTCGATGATTATCGGCTCGTTTTTAGGCTTTAATTCCGCCACTTTTTTTTGCAGGAACTTTTCTCTGTCTTTTTCCGGCGCTTCAATGTTGTGGTACTCAAGCACATCGTCGTTTTCGTTACATAAGATAATCGGTATAGAATGTTTACTTGTAACAATATTTGCAATGAGATTCATATATTGTGAATCGTCCACCGAATCTGATGTCAGGAGGTGCATGGCTTCCCCCCAAATTTCAACCCTGACACGTTCGTCTTGCGCTAATTTTTTACTGAAAGAATTTGAAACGACCACCGTTGCAATAATGATTCCTACTGCTGCCAAGATCAAGATAACAGTCCACCATTGTCTGGACTCATAGATTCGCTTATTCATATGTATCTAATGTTAATGAATTAATAACGAAAAATGACTGATAAAATTGTATGGGGACGGTAGTGACCCCGGTGCGATTCAAACGCACGACCTTCAGAACCGGAATCTGACGCTCTATTCACTAAGCTACGGGGCCAAAAACAATACAAAAAATTGAACAGTATCTGATTAATGTACAATCTGTTGCATATTGCGGTGCAAATATAGTGCAAGTCGCGTGTAATTCCAAATAAAAAAACTTATTTTTTTGTTTGAAATTGTCAAAATGTCGCTTGTATACTGTTTGCAAAAAATGTTCAGTATTCGTTCTTACGTTCTTAAGGTCTTCTGATTGAAAGTTTTACGAAATCGCTGTTATTGGCGCAGCATACCGTATTATCGAGCGTTAAGGCAAACGGGTATTTATCAGGGTTAAAATTGGGAACAATTGTTTTCAGGTTTCCAGTAACCGTTGCATGTGTGTGTAATATTTCTATCACCGGTTCGAGTTCGCAGTCAAAAAACAGGAAATGACGGTTATTTCTTTCCGATGTTACTCCAGCATCTATATTTGATCCCAAGAAATACACTGCTTTACACGATATCGGAAACTCGGAATGATGGAAACGGATGTCATTAGGTGTAGGATTATACATTTCAAAAGCGATTCGTAATGTATCACCGGCACAGATTTCCTCTTGTTGCAGTGAATAAGCAATTTTGATTCTGTTCACCGATTGAAAATCATTTGTAAGGTATCCTGAAAAAGAGTATCCGTTTATTTGATATTCTTTTGATTTTCCATCTTTATATTGACAGATAAAAACAGGTTTTCCTTGATAATCAAGTTCTTTCTGCCAGATATCGTACTGTGTCCTGCGGCTATCCACCGCACTTAACACAAAAGACTCTTTTCCTGTAAAGAATTGATAGTTAGATGGATTCTGAAATGAACCCGTAAAAATAACCGGCAAATTGCCGGCGATTGTTTCGATGGCATTACTTTTATCTTTTTTTCCGTAAAAATCAAGTCGTTCCGGCAGCCAATCCGTGATGAAAACGATTCGTACACAAACGACCAAAATAAGAGAAGGTAAAATACATTTTTTTACAAAACGCATTAATTTTATATCGTTAAGGCTGTGATGATAGAGTAATACAATCATCGGAATAGAGCAAATAACTGTCCAGTGAGGTTCGACATGTCCTCTGAACGTCATAATCCAGAAGAAAACTAAAAATCCGCCCGTCAGAAAATACAATCCCCGTTCAAACAAATCGCTTGCCTTGTGTTTGACCAAAATATAGATAACGGCTCCAAAGGTAAAAGGGTTAAATACAACTAATTGATTTGGAAGATATTCGAAGAAAAACAACCATTTAAAATTCCGGTTTCGAGTGATCAGATGATATTCAAAACTTGGAAAATCCATTGATATTTGCCAATAAATATGGGGCATAAGCATTAATACCGTTAATAGTACAGCCATCCAGAATTTAGGGCGCATCAGCAGTCTTAAATTGGACAATACGATTAACCCGATAACAAGGAAAGCATGGTATTTGCTGTAAATCATTCCAGTCATGGCAAGTGCAAGTAACAAAGTATGAAGCCATGATTCATTATTCAGGAAAGACCGGTAAAAAAGTAAAAATAAAGTTGTAAAAAACAGTAAAGGGACATCAGGCGTGGTCACAAAACCATATGCCTGAAACATAACCAGTGAGAGGGCAATGCTAAAAAAAAGTACAATTTTTTTAGTATCGGGGCTTTTTTCATTGATGATTTTCCATATGACCACAAGCGTGAAAAATTGTAAAAAAACAGTCACCAGCCGAACGGACAGGTTTCCTTTTATTAGGAGCGCCGATAAATAAGTCATCAAACCGACGATTGGAGGATGGTCAAAATAACCCCATGCCAATTTTTGTCCGTACAAGGAATAATAGGCTTCATCTTTCATTATTTCTGTAAAAAGCGCTTGAAAAAAATTCATCCCAAGCCAAAAAATCAACAAAAATGCGAAAAGTTTTTTCCAATCCTGTTTTAATACGATATATGTCAAATGCTCTATTCTGTTGTTAATGTACATTCCTTCAATTTACAATATGCATACTTATTATAAAGCGGCGACAAAGGTAGTGCAAGTTGAGAGCAATACAAAAAAAAACTTGTTTTTTATTTGGCATCCCCACCCATCAAAACTTTTTTTTTCAAAAAAAAATGGTTTACTTTGCATTTTATATTAATAGAGAACCTGATTGATGATGAATGTTAAAATTGAACAGAGTTGGAAAGATTGTCTGGCTGGGGAGTTTGAAAAACCTTACTTTTTACAATTGACGGATTTTGTGCGTGAAGAATATGGGAAAGGTGCAGTTTACCCACCGGGTCAGTATATCTTTAATGCTTTCAATCATTGTCCGTTTGACAGGGTGAAAGTGGTTTTGCTGGGTCAAGACCCCTATCACGAACCCGGTCAGGCGCATGGATTATGCTTTTCCGTAAGGGAAGGTATTCGATTTCCACCTTCGCTCATCAATATTTTTAAGGAAGTACAGTCCGATTTGGGAACGACGGAACCTAAAAACGGAGACCTTACACGCTGGGCTGATCAAGGGGTTTTGTTACTCAATGCAATATTAACTGTTCGCGCCCATACGGCCGGTTCGCACCAGAATAAAGGATGGGAGATTTTTACGGATGCTGTTATTAACCGTCTTTCAAGTCAACGCAAACATCTTGTCTACATTTTGTGGGGTGCCTATGCACAACATAAAGGTGCCATGATTGATACAGGTAATAATTTGGTTTTGCAGTCGCCACATCCATCACCACTCTCTGCCAGCAGGGGATTTTTCGGTAACAGTCATTTCAGTAAAGCAAATGCGTATTTATTGGCGACAGGACAAACGCCCGTTGAATGGTGAAAAGGCCTGCGACGATATAGGCCTGCGACGATAAAGGTTCGATAGCGCGCACGATGTGTCTTATAACTTGTAATTTATAATATTTATGGAATTTAAATATCAGGAACCGTTTCCTTTGGGAGAAGATACGACAGATTACTATTTATTGACGAAAGATCATGTTTCGACAACTTGTTTTGAAGGGAAGACGATTCTTTGCGTGGAAGGGGAAGGGTTGACGAAACTCGCTAAGGTTGCTTTTCGTGACGTGTCTTTTCTTCTCAGAAAAAAACATCAGCTTCAGGTTGCCGCTATTTTGTCGGATACGGAAGCAAGTGAAAACGATAAGTTTGTGGCGCTTACTTTTTTGCGTAATGCTGAAGTATCGGCTATGGGACAATTACCTTTCTGTCAGGATACGGGTACGGCTATTATCATGGGAAAAAAGGGTCAGCAGGTCTGGACGGATGGAAATGATGAAGAAGCCTTATCGAAAGGGGTTTATCTTACTTTTACGGAAGAGAACCTGCGTTATTCGCAAAATGTGCCGCTCACGATGTATGATGAAAAAAATACGGGATGCAACCTGCCTGCGCAGATTGATTTGTATGCAACGCAAGGCGTTGAATATCAATTTCTTTGCATAGCAAAGGGAGGCGGTTCAGCCAATAAGACGTATCTGTTTCAGGAAACGAAAGCGTTGTTGAATCGTGATACGCTTTTGCCGTTCTTAGTGGAGAAGATGAAAACATTGGGAACGGCTGCATGTCCGCCCTATCATATTGCTTTCGTGATAGGCGGGAGTTCTGCAGAAGCCAATCTGAAAACTGTCAAACTGGCATCGGCACATTATTATGACCGTCTGCCGACAGCAGGCAATGATGGCGGACAGGCATTCAGGGATATCGAACTGGAAATGAAAATTTTAGATGAAGCATATCGTATAGGATTGGGTGCACAGTTTGGAGGCAAATATTTTGCGCATGATATTCGTATTGTTCGTTTACCCCGTCATGGCGCTTCCTGTCCTGTCGGCATGGGTGTTTCGTGTTCGGCAGACCGCAACATCAAGGCGAAAATCAATATGGATGGCATATGGATTGAGAAACTGGAAGATAATCCCGGACGTTTTATCCCGGAAGAGCTGCGTCAGACCGACGGAAGTGATGTTGTTCGGATTGACCTGAATCAACCCATGACGGATATTTTGAAAGCATTAGACAAGTATCCGGTGGCAACACGTTTATCGCTGAATGGCACGATTATCGTTGGACGCGACATCGCTCATGCCAGGTTGAAAGAACGTTTAGATAAGGGCGAAGTCATGCCTCCATACATGAAAGACCATCCGATTTATTATGCAGGTCCAGCAAAGACGCCGAAAGGAATGGCTTCAGGTTCTTTTGGTCCGACTACTGCCGGAAGGATGGATTCGTATGTCGACCAGTTCCAGTCGCAGGGCGGAAGCATGGTGATGATTGCGAAAGGAAACCGAAGCCAACGAGTGACGGATGCGTGCAGGAAACACGGCGGATTTTATCTCGGAAGTATCGGCGGACCGGCGGCTGTTCTGGCTTTGGAAAATATCAGGAAGGTGGAATGTCTTGAATACCCCGAATTGGGAATGGAGGCAATCTGGAAAATCGAAGTTGAAAATTTTCCGGCATTTATACTTGTCGACAACAAAGGAAATGATTTTTTTAAATAATAAATAATATGAAAAATTTGAGAGTACCTTTTGTGCCGGCTTTGGATGGCTTGGCGATGTGTGATGTTGCAGCGCGAATGGAGACGGAAGCTTTGCGCCAGTATGTGAAAATTATTAATTGGAGCAAATATGCTTATAAGCCCGTTGTAGTCTTTGACATTGCACGCGGCGAAAAGGAGATTTATCTGCATTATTTTGTGCGTGGTTTATCCTTGCGCGCCGTGGCGTTCAAAGATGGCGAATTTGTTCATCCCGACAGTTGTGTGGAATTTTTTATGAGTCCGGGTAAAGATTTGTATTATACGAATTTTGAGTTTAACTGTATTGGCGTTTGTCTGGCGGCACGCGGACACGGGCGTCATGAACGTATCCCTTTTACATCCGACGAATATAAAAAGATACGCCGTTATTCGACGCTCCCGTATGAGGCTTTTGCTGAGAAAACAGGTATATATGCGTGGGAATTGACAGTAGCCATACCTTTTGAGTTGATGGGGCTTGATGCTTCCAGTCTGCCGGAAAAGATTCGGGGAAACTTTTATAAATGCGCTGACGAAACGACGCATCCGCATTATGTAACATGGAGTCCGATCCCCTTGCCTTCACCTGATTATCATTGTCCGGAATATTTCGGAGAAATCAATTTTTGAATAAAAGAAACGACCGGAAGTAAATTCCGGTCGTTTCTTTTATTCAAAAATTGTCAACGCTTGCAACGTCAATGATTTCCATTTCAAAAACAAGCGTTGAATAACCGGGGATAGAACTGCTGCTGCCTGAACGGCCATAGCCTAACTGGTAGGGAATCCATATTTCCCATTTATCGCCTTTGACCATGTGTTGCAGTGCAGTTTTCCATCCGCCTATCACGCCATTGACTGCGAAAATCGCTGCGGGACCGTCGTCAAATAACCGTTGATCAAATACTGTGCCTGACTTTATTTTATATTCGGGGTATTCGGCTATAAAATACCCTTTATAAAAACAGCGGACTCTACTCGTATACCGAATGGAATCTGTTCCGTTGCCTTTTTCAAGTACTTTATAATATATGCTTCCTTCGTTACCGGCTGATTTCAACTCTTTATATTCAGGATTGGTTTTGATGGCATTAAATGCTGTCAGATTAGCAATCATCCATCTTTCCAAATTGTCATCCTTATCATTTTTGCATGTTGTAATGCTGAGGAAGACAACAGCAAATATCATCAATAAACTGTATTTTTTCATATTATCTATTTTTTGATTATTGAATAACTGAATAAAAGCATTAATCGCTAACCAACAGGTTTCGCATGCTGACTTTTTCGGCAATGATACCATGCAACCGGTCGACGGGCACCCGATCCTGTTGCATTGAATCGCGGTAGCGGATGGTGACGCAATGGTCGATCAACGTATCGTGATCGATGGTGATGCAATAGGGCGTCCCGATGGCATCCTGGCGGCGATAACGTTTGCCGATCGAATCTTTTTCGTCGTACTGGCACCGGAAATCATACCGAAGCAGGTTCATGATCTCAAGCGCTTTCTCCGGAAGTCCGTCTTTCCGCACCAAAGGTAACACGGCTAATTTCACCGGCGCCAGGGCGGCAGGTAATTTTAATACAACACGTGTTTCACCGTCGGCCAGCGTTTCTTCGCAGTAGGCGGCAGATAGCAGGCTAAGGAACATGCGATCGACACCAATGGATGTCTCGATCACAAAAGGAACATAACTTTTGTTGAGTTCGGGATCAAAATATTGCATCTTTTTTCCGGAGTATTTTTCGTGTTGCGACAAGTCGAAATCCGTCCGGCTATGGATACCTTCCACTTCCTTGAACCCGAAAGGCATTTCAAATTCGATGTCGGTAGCCGCATTGGCATAGTGTGCCAGTTTATCGTGGTCGTGAAAACGGTATTTTTGGTCGCCCATACCCAGTGCGCGATGCCATCGCATACGTATTTCTTTCCATTTGGTAAACCATTCCAATTCTTCGCCCGGACGAACGAAAAACTGCATTTCCATCTGTTCAAACTCTCGCATGCGGAATACGAACTGGCGTGCTACTATTTCGTTGCGGAACGCTTTCCCGATCTGGGCGATGCCAAACGGGATTTTCATGCGACCCGTCTTTTGCACATTGAGGAAGTTCACAAATATACCTTGCGCCGTTTCGGGACGAAGGTATATTTTCATGGCGCCATCGGCGGTAGAGCCCATATCGGTGGCAAACATCAGGTTGAATTGACGCACATCCGTCCAGTTGCGTGTGCCGGAGATCGGGCAAACGATTTGACAGTCGATAATGAGTTGCCGCAAGGCATCCAGATTTGAATCATTCAGCGCTTGCACGAAACGTGCATGTATCGAGTCGCGTTTAGCCTGATTTTCGAGAACGCGGGGATTCGTTGCACGAAACTGCTGTTCGTCGAATGCATCGCCGAAACGTTTTGCCGCTTTTTCAACTTCTTTGAATATCTTTTCATCAATTTTTGCAAGATGTTCTTCGATCAGGACATCGGCACGGTAACGTTTTTTGCTGTCCTTATTGTCTATCAGCGGGTCGTTGAAAGCATCGACATGCCCTGAAGCCTTCCAGATCGTCGGATGCATGAAAATTGCCGAATCGATACCCACAATATTATCATTCAGCAAAGTCATGCTATCCCACCAATATTTTTTAATATTGTTCTTCAGTTCCACGCCGTTCTGACCATAGTCGTAAACTGCTCCCAGACCGTCGTATATTTCGGACGACGGAAATACGAATCCGTATTCCTTACAATGCGAAATCAATTTTTTAAAAACATCTTCCTGTTGTAACATATATGATTTTTGCTTTTAGTGTGGGGACAAAGATAGTGCTTGTTGAAAGGAATACAAAATAAATTTACAATTTTTCAACTTGTGCCCATAAATTAGTTTGGGATAATTCTATTGCCTTGTTTAAATCATCTATCCTGAAGGCTTGTCCTTTCGTCAATTTTATCTTCCGTGTTTTATTGTTGTACTTCACCTGAACGGTACAATCGTTAGCTGCTGTCAGTGTGGCAGCCGTCAACCGGTTATTATCCCATTGCATGTCGACCGTGATATTACCCCGCGCTTTTAATCCCTTGACCTCGCCTTTATCCCATGCTTTCGGAATTGCCGGTAACAGTGTAATCAGGTTTTCCTGATGGCTTTGCAGCAGCATTTCAGCTATTCCTGCTGTAAAACCGAAGTTACCGTCGATTTGGAATGGCGGATGATCATTAAACAAATTCATAAGTATGCGTTCCCGTTCCAGTTCCACTGCTTTTTGCCAGGCTGCATCGCCATTGTACAGGCGGGCATAGAAGTTGATCAGCCATGCTTTGTTCCACCCTGGCGAGCTGCCCTGTCCCAGGCGCGCATATTCCTGACGACGCTCCACCGTCTTCGCGGCTGCTTCAAAAAGCGTCTTGTTATCCGGCGTTATTTCCGATCCGGGATACAGCCCGAAGAGTTGCGACATGTGCCGGTGTCCCGGTTCTACTTCTTCATAGTCTTCAATCCATTCCTGAATGATTCCGTAACGCGGGCTTACCGTTGTGGGTGGTAATTCCTTTATCACCGATTGAAGACGGGATAAAAATTTCCTGTCTTCACCTGTGATATTCCCCATTTTGATACAAGCCTTAAACAGTTCCCTGATCAGTTGAATGTCCTTCGTAGCGCCGTAAGTGAGCATGAAAGTCTCGCCGTTTGGCAGCCGGTATCTGTTTTCAGGCGAATTGGACGGCGCTGTCACCCATTTTCCGTTTTTATCCTTGATGATGAAGTCCAAAACAAAATCCGCAGCCTCCTTGACTGTCGGATACACGGTTTTCAGGTATTCCAAATCCTTTGTAAATTGATAGTGTTCCCACTGATGTAATACCAGCCAGGAAGCAGCCATGGGATAAGTACCCCACCCAACTCCGTCGGAAATGGCAGTGCGTCCAAATACATCCGTCAGGTGATTCATAGTCCAACCTGTTGAGAGGTAGGTTTTCCGGGCTGTTATCCGACCCGGAACGCGAAGTGCACTGATCAGGTTACTAAAAGGGAGCGTTGTCTCGGAAAGATTACATACCTCGGCGGGCCAGTAATTCATCTGGATATTGATGTTGGTATGAAAGTCCGAATTCCATGCCGCTTCGAAATCCCGGTTCCAGACGCCTTGCAGGTTTGCCGGTAAAATACCCGGTTTGCGGGACGAACCCATCAACAGATAACGTCCATACTGGAACAGCAAGACGGTGAAGCTCTTGTCGACTGTCCCGTTTTTGATCGCTTCGAGTCGCTTGTCGGTCGGAAGATTGATGTTCGTGTCGTCGAACAAGTTGAACGTGACACGGTTGAACATGGCGGAATGGTCGGCAACATGGTCGGATTTAACTGTCTCATACGGTTTTTCTTTCACTTGCGACAGTATGGTTGCACATTTTTGAACAGGGTCGATACTGCGGTCATAGTTCAACTGCGAAAAATTATAATCGGTTGCTGCCGTAAGGTAGAAAACAGCTTCGTCGGCGTTCTCGACAAAAAATGAATTGTTTACAGCCGTCAACGTACCCCCTTTGTTATATCCGATGATCCTTGCTGCAAATTTCATGTAGAAGCCGGCAGGCGATGATCCCGCACTTGGCAAGTCGACAATCTGACCTTTCAGTGTCACCTCATTATTACCTGTCGTACTGACCGTTGCATCCTGTTTCCTGTCGAGCGACAATTTAAACGAGAGTTTCCCCGCCGTTTCGGATATTATTCGGACAACAATCACATCATTCACAGCTGAAACAAATACCTCCTGCGTAAAATTGATGCCATCAAGGACGAAAGTCGATGTTGCTATTCCCGTTTCGAGATCTAATTTCCGCCGGTAACCGGGAATGGCATTACCTCTCCCTGTCCTGGCAGCCGAACCTGCATATTGGATGATGAGATCGCCTACCGGTTGATACGACCTTATGCGAAGCGGGTCGCTTTTCAGAGTTTGCTCCGCCAAGGTGGCAGCTTTTGATATTTCACCGTCAAGCAGCATTTGTTGAATGGTTTTCAAGGAAGAATGTGCGTCGGCATCCGATTGCGTCTGGCAGCCGGCCCACAAACTTTCCTCGTTAAATTGTATCACTTCATTCGGAAAGCCGCCGTGGACCATGGCGCCCAGACGACCATTACCAACCGGAAGCGCTTCATT
>Ga0082212_10004067_pt1 | contig 20488 bp, 32 predicted proteins | sample TergutNt197P3_FD_71548 | JGI IMG/M metagenome (GOLD analysis project Ga0082212, IMG submission 71548) | Neocapritermes taracua P3 segment gut microbial communities from Petit-Saut dam, French Guiana - Nt197 P3 | ecosystem: Host-associated > Arthropoda: Insects > Digestive system > Gut ... | reverse complement strand
TCACCCCGCGCCTTCCCCGTATTTACCCCGATGCGCCAGAAAAAACGCCCGGCCGCACGGAGGTCGCGCCGAACCGGCCGGATCTGCCGGCGAGGCCGTCCGGTCAGGGCCGATCTGCGATCGCGGGCGCATCATGGATTCATGGACGAGCAGCCGACGATCCCCGGCCTGGAGCCTCCGCTCCCGACCGACGGCGCGCTCGTGCTCGAGGTCATGGCGACCATCGAGGCGCTGCAGGAGGCCGGCGCGCTGCAGCCGTGGCACCGTGGCCTCACCGCCGCGGTGATCCATGCGGCGAGGGACGCCGAGCAGCTGCGCGGCATCGCCCGCACGAACCAGCTCGCGCAGGTGAAAGACATCCTGAAGTCGCTCCCGGAGCCCTCGGTGCGGGAGTCGAACGATGTCGTTGAGTACGAGGGCGACCGGATCGCCCGCTTCCTCGACGAGTACCGGCCCGCCACCGATCCTGCCGACGTACCGGACCAGGCGCAGCGAGCATCGGTATAGCGACGGGAAGCTCTACGGGGCGATCATCGCCGCGAAGCTCGGCCGCCGGCCCTCCCGCTGGCAGCAGTACGTCCTCGACGTCGGCCTCGAGCGCGTCGACGGTCCCGGCTCCCCGTTCGCCTACGCGAACGTCGACCTGATCGTCGGCCGGCGCTGCGGGAAATCCGTCACGACGATGGGCGTCCCGCTCGCCCGATCCCTGCAGGGGCCGATCACCCTCGACAACGGGCGCGTGCTGCCCTTCCTCGGCGCGCACACCGCGCAGAACCTCGTCAAGGCCAGGCAACGGTTCATGAAGGATCTCGTCGAGCCGTACCGCGAGTCCATGTCACCCACGGTCTGGCGGGCCGGCGTGAAGCTGCGCGAGGCGATCGGCGACACGTCCCTCACGATCGACGCGGCCACCATCGGGAAGGACTGGCGCAACCCCCGCGCATCCACCATCCAGGTGTTCGCCCCGACCCGATCCTCGGTGCGCGGCGACGGGATCGCGCACCTCACCTTCGACGAGTACCTGGTGTTCTCCGCCGTGGCCGGCCAGGAGCTCATGGCGGCCGCCGGACCCACGCTCGGCGACGCTCGCGGGCACGGGCAGATCTGGCGCTGCTCCAACGTGTCCCTGCTGAACAACGACCAGACGGCGCTGTGGGAGATGATGACCGCCGGCCGCGGCATCGTCGAGTCCGGCGCCACCACGGGCACCGCGTACTTCGAGTTCACCGTCGACGACGGCTTCGACCTCGACGACGAACGCACCTGGCCGCTGTACTACCCGGCGATCGCCGACAACATCATCCGCATGGAGGAGCTGCGCGCCGACCGCATCCGTCTCGGCGACGAGTCGTTCGCCGCCGAGTACTTCGGCGTCTGGCCCGGCGCCGGCCACACCGTGAAGCTGTGGACCGTGGTCTCGCGCACCAGCTGGGATGCCGCCGGCGTCGACGCCGACAAGCTGCAGCTGCCCGACACCGCCGCCGGCATCGGCGTAGACATCGACCCCTACGACCGCGGCGCGTCGATCACCGCCTGCACCGCCGACCCGGACAAGGACGGACTGCTCGAGGAGGTCATCGACGACCGGCAAGGCGTCGCCTGGCTCGCCGGCAGACTCCGCGAGCTCGCTCCCGGCGTCGCGGCGATCGCCGTCGACGACTACGGCGCCGGCCACGACCTCGTCGTGCAGCTGCAGGACGACAAGCTCGTCGGCCCGAAGCTGATCGCGGTGAAGTCGCAAGACCTGATCGCCGCGTGCTTCAGCTGGGATGCCCGCCTGCGCGCCGGCGGCCTGCGCGTGCGGCGCTCCGACTACTACGCGACCATGCAGGCCGAGATCGCCGCCGTGCAACGCACCTCGGGCCGCGGCTGGCAGTACGAGCGCCGCGGCCCGATCCCCGCGAAGACCGTGATGGCCTCCACCCTCGCCGCGTGGGCGTACCAGCACCAGCCGGCGCAAGTTGCGGACTCGCAGATCTGGTGACGGCTGTGATCCGTTACGACCGCAGCGCCGAGACCGTCCTCACCTCGTGCGACTGCGGCTGGCGGGACCTCGCCCTGTCGCAGGAGGCGGCGTGGCGCGTGGCCGAGGAGCACGAGCGCAGCGTGCATCCTGAACGGTTCCAGGTGCGCTGGGCGGCCGAGAAACGCGAGCAGCGCAAACACCCCGGAATGTCCGGGTAGCGGTGTTAGGGCTGATTCATGGCAACGCCTCCCCTGTTCGGAGTCGGTCAGCTGCACTACGCCACCGACGGCCGCGACATCCTCGAGAACACTCCCGACGGATGGGAGGTCGACCGGCAATGGCTCTGGTGGGATGGCCCCGCCGGCGGTGACGGCACCGGAGGCCCCTACGGGAACCCGCCGCCGGACGCGCGCATGTTCGGCCCGGTCATGGAGGGCACCTCGCTCACCGTCTACGGCTTCTGCGAGTCCCTGGTCTCCGACACGCTCGGCTCGATGCCGTGGAAGGTCTACCGCGGCCGCGAGCAGCTGGACACGCCCGCGTGGATCTCCGACCCGCAGAACCTCGCCCTCGACGGCCGTCGCAACGATCTCGACCTCGGCATCGTTCGCCTGTCGAACGTCGAGTTCTGGTCCCAGGCGGTGCGCTCCTACCTCGGCTGGGGCGAGGCGATCATCTACACGCCGCGAGTTCGCGATGCCTTCGGGCAACCCACCGGCGATATCGTCGCGCCGGTCTATCTGCTGCACCCGAAATACGTCGACGTCGACGAGGGCCGCTACTACGTGAAGTCCGACGTCGTCGACGAGGGCATCGAGTACCTCGACAACCGCGAGCTCATCGTCGTGCGCAACATCACGCGGCCCGGCAAGGAGCGCGGCCTCGGCATCCTGCAGGCATACGCCTACGACCTCGCCTTCGCCGGGAAGATCCGCGGCTACACCGACAACATGTTCCAGCGCGGCATCCCGAACGGTTACCTCGAGTCCGACAAGCCCGACCTCACCGACGACCAAGCCATCGAGCTGAAGCGTAGCTGGATGCGTGCCAACGGCAGCGTCCGCAAGTCGATCGCGGTCCTGAACGCGACGACGCACTTCCACCCACTCAACTTGGACCCGCAGATCGGCAACATCATCGACATGCTGCGCGTCGCCTCCTGGGAGATCGCGCTCATGTTCAAGATCCCGCCCTCGCAACTGGGCATCAACATGGGCGACACCGGCACCTACCGCAACCTCGAGACGGACAACACCGTCCTTCAGCAGCGCGCCTACATGCTCCCCGCGCGCAAGTTCGAGGCCGCGATCGGCGCCGGGCTCCCGCTGGGCACCTCGCTCAAGCTCGACTTCCGCCAGCTGCTGCGCGCCGACACCAAGACCCGCTACGAGTCCTACGCGATCGCACTCTCCTCCGGCTTCATGTCCCGCGACGAGGTGCGCGAGCTCGAAGACCTACCCATCCAGATGAGTGGCGAGGCCGACAACCCGCCCCAAACCGAGGACTGAATCATGGAGACCACCTTCATCGAGTTCGACCAGCTCGAGGTGCGCGACGCCGACGGGCACCACGAGCTCTACGGCGTTTGCGTCCCCTACGGCGTCGAGACGCGCAAAGCTCCGACCGCCCGGCCAGAACGCTTCCGGTTCGGCGCGTTCGCAGCCGCGATCGCGGCGGCCGCGAAGATCCGCCTGACCGACGAGAATCACGCGGCCGGCCGACGCCCGGTCGGCGTGGCGACGCAGCTCGAGGAGCGCCGCGACGGCCTGCACGGCCGGTTCCGGTTCTACGAGACGGATGAGGGGCGCAATGCTTACGCGAACGTGCTCGAGCAGACCTACGGCGGTCTCTCGATCGGATTCGCCTGCGTGAAGGATGCGGTCGTCGCCGGCGTTCGCGAGGTGCAGGAGGCGCGGCTCTTCCACGTCTCTCTCGTCGACGAGCCGGCGTACGAGGCCGCGCAGATCGTCTCGGTGCGCAGCGCTGCGGAGTACGCGGAGGCGATGCATTTCGAGCGGCCGGCGTGGGTCGACGAGGTCGACGACACGTCCTACTCGCTGCGCGTGCGACGCCTCCTGCACTGACGCGACACGCCGTGGATGCCCGGCAATGTCCGGGCCGCTGCGTAGCGTTTGGAACTAGCCAGATCGTCGGTAGGGCGATCGCGGTCAGCCGGTAGGGCGACCGCCAGGTCTCGGTAGGGGACTCGGCAATCAATCCGATTAGCCATCCCCTCATCAGGAGATCTGTCATGAACCCATACCTGAAGCGGCTGCTCGAGGAGCGCGCCGCGATCGCCGACACCATGTCGGAGATCACCACGAAGGCCGGCGAGGAGAAGCGCCCGCTCACCGAGGCCGAGCGCGGCTCCCTGGACAAGCAGGAGAAGCGCGCCAAAGAGATCGACGACGAGCTCGAGGTGCTCGAGACCCGCTCCACCGCCAACCAGCGCTACATGGAGATCGCCGGTCGCCTCTCCCAGCAGGAGGAGAAGGAAGAGCGCAGCGCGGCGCAGCGCCGCGGCGAGCCGCCGATCGAGACCCGCAGCTTCGGTCAGCAATTCGCCGAGTCGGAGCAGGTCAAGGAGTACAGCGGCCGAGGCAATGGGCACGCGGTCGAGTTCCAGGGCTTCATCGAGCACCGCGCTGCGATCTCCGGCGCGATCACCACGGCAACCGGCAGCGGCGCATCCTGGTTCAGCTCCCTGACGCAGCCGCAGCGCGTCGAGTTCACCGACCCGATCGCTCCGACCCCGTTCCTTGACGCGATCGGCCGCGAGCAGGTCAGCCTGGGAGCCATCGAGTATGTGCGATGGGACATGCGCGGCCCCGAGGCCGGCGGCCCTATCCCCGAGACCGACCTCAAGCCGCAGGCCAACCTCGCCCCGCCCGAGATCGTGCCGGTGTCCCTGAAGACGTACGCGCACTGGGTGCCTATCAGCCGGCAGGCGCTCGAGGATCTGCCCCGCATCCAGTCGATCGTCGAGACGCAGCTGCGCGACGGTCTGCGCCGCAAGCTGCAGTCGGTCGCCCTCGCGGCTTTCGCAGCCGCGACGATCCCCGCAGCGGACGGAACCGGTCTCACCGGCATCCGCCAGGCCGTGGGTCAGCTCGAGGCGCTCGGCATTCCCGCCCCGTCGCTCGTGCTGAACCCGATCGACTACGCGAACCTCGACGTCGAGGCCGCGGACGCCTCCAACAGCGGTCCGACGCAGTTCGGACGGATCTGGGGTCTGAACACAATCCCGGCACCGCTCCCGCAGGGCACCGCGTACGTCGGCGACCTGCGCGACGCGGTGACCTGGTTCGACCGCAACCAGTACTCGGTGTACCTCACCGACTCGCACGCGGATTACTTCATCCGCAATACGCTCGTCATCCTCGCCGAGGCGCGCGCCGAGTTCGTCGTCACACACCCGGAGGCGCTGCTCGCCGTCGAGCTCCCCGAGCCGACCGAGCCGGAGACCACCGCCGCGGCGACCTCGTCGAAGTAGGCACCAGCTCATGGCCCAGGCTCAGCCGCCGGCCCCTGAAAGCCGTACCTTCACGCCCGTCTGGCTCTCGCCGGCGGACGTGAAGGAATGGCTGCACGGGAACCAGCAGCCCGTCGACTCCGAGGATCGCCTCGTGTCGGTGTGCGCGGCCGCCGAGCCCTACGTCGAACGCTGCCGGCCCGAGTGGAAGACGAAGGACGGCGGCTACGAGCCCGACGCGGAGACCTATCACGGTGCGGTGATGTACGCGGCGCGCGAGTTCCGGCGCCGCAACTCGCCCGCCGGCGTCGAGGTGTACGGGGAGGGCGTCACGTTCGTGCGCCGTTTCGACCCGGACATCGACCGTGCCTTGCAGACCGGCGAGTTCGCTCGCCCGATCACCGCGTGAGGTAACCCGTGGATCTCGGCGCGATGGTCAAGGAGCAGATCGACACGTTCGCTGCCGCCGGCGTCAACGCGGCGATGAACCCGGAGGACCTGAACGTGCCCGGCGTCCTGATCCGGCCGCCGACGATCGTGCCGCGCTTCTCGAAGGGCTGCATCGAAGTGACCTGGGAGTGCTGGGCGATCGTGCGCGACATCGGCCTCAAAGAGGCCACCACGGCGTTCGGTCCGTTGCTCACCAAGATCAAGACCGGCTTCCCCGACGTGTCGGAGTACCGCACGCGCGAGCCGGCGCTGATGCCCGACGGCCCGCCCCTGCCCGCTTACCAGTTCACCTACACCACCCGTCACAAGGAGGAGGCAGACAATGCCTAAGTTCGGTCCCGGCACCTTCACTGTCGGCAACGGCACGGCCCCGCTCGAGGTGTCCTGCCTCGTCAACTCGCTCACGATCTCCGCAGACAAGGATCAGGGCGACTCGACCACGAAACTGTGCGGCACCGTCCGGCCCGGCGCAGTCAACTACACCTACTCGCTCTCCGGCAACGTCGACATCGACTCCGATGACGCGCAAGGGCTCTTCGCGCTCTCCCAGGAGGCGAAGGGCACGCAGCTGCCGTTCACGTTCACCCCGGCCAACGGGGGCACGGAGGCGTCCGGCGTCGTGATCATCGACCCGCTCGACTTCGGCGGCGACGAGTTCGGCGCAGACATGACCAGCGACATCGAATGGGATCTCGTCGGCGAGCCGGAGTACGACTTCCAGGGCACCCGCGCGGCCGGCGTGAACGCGAAGTCGACCACGGCGAACTGGTGGGAGAACCTCGTCCTCGCCGGCGACAACGTGCTCCCGCTGGCCCCGGTCGGTCCCGCCGTCGTGCCGGTCCCAGCGCCGGCGGCCGCGACGTCGTCGAAGAGCTCGAGCTCGACATCGACGGACTCGGCGGCCGCATGAGCCCAGGCGTCTACCGGGTCGAGGGCGTGCGCGAGCTGCGCGCCGCCCTGAGAGCCATGGGCGATGACCTGCAGGAGATGCGCGCACTCAACACACAGGTCGCCTCGTTCGTGGGGGCGACCGCGGCGCAGCGGGCACCCCGGATCTCGGGGATGCTCGCTGCGTCGTGGCGGCCGTCCAACTCCAAGACCGAGGCGAGCGTCCGATTCGGCGGCGCAGCGGTCCCCTACGCGAACGCCGTGCACTGGGGTACCGGCCCCCGCCCCGGCCGGCGCGGCCCGCACAACATCACCCCGAACCGGTTCGCGACCGAGGCCGCGGCCGCCACCGAACCCACCTGGGGCAACTGGTACCTCGAGTTCATCGACGACGTCATGCAGAGAAGAGGGCTCGCGTGAGCGAGATCAAACTGTCCAACCAGAAGCTCACCGTCGTGATCGGCGACGTCGACTACCCGGAAGGGTGGCGGGAGCTGACCGTGCAGACCATCCTCGCCGACAACGTCGGCGCCGAGGCCGAGCTCGCCCGCCGCAAGCTCAACGTCAACGACCGGCCCGTGCTCTCCGGTGTCGCCGTCGCCTACTGCGCGCTCAAGCGCACCGGGCAGATCCAGGCCGGCACCCTGGCCGACTTCGAGGCCGGCTGCCTGGACATGCGGGAGTTCGAGGCCGAGCCCGTGGACCCTACCCCGTCGGATCTCTCACCCGACTGATCATCCAGCTCGCGATCGCGACGATGACGACCCCGGAGTACTGGCTGCAAGCCGACGACCGCATCCTCGCGACCGCGATCGCCGAGCTCGAGGCGCAAGCGAAGGAGATGAAGAAGCGTGGCCGGAAGTAGCCGCATCCTCACCGTCCGCATCCTCTCCGACGCGTCACAGGTAGGCCGTGGCCTGGCCACGGCGCAGCAGCAGTATGGGAAGTTCGGCGCCGCGATCGGCACCAAGTCCAAGACCGCCGGCGTCGCCGTCGGCAACTCCCTCGTCAACGGCATCGACAAGGCTCTCGGCGTCGGCCTGAAAGTAGCGGGCATCGCCGGGGCAGCCGTGCTCGGCACCGCCCTGTTCAAGGGCTGGGACCGACTGAAGGCGATCGACAACGCGCAGGCGATGTTTCGCGGGCTGGGGTACGACGCAAAAGCCGTCACGGTGATCATGAAGAACGCGACGGCCGCGGTGAAGGGAACCGCCTACAGCCTCGGGGACGCGGCCGGCATCGCAGCCACGGTAATGGCGGCCGGGATTCGGCCTGGCAAGGAGCTGCAGGGCGTTCTCACCACCGTCGCCGACACGGCCGCACGGTCGCAGCGCCCGATCTCCGATATCGGCCAGATCTTCTCCAAGGTCGCCGCCTCCAATCGCCTCTATGGGCAGGAAATCAATCAGCTGCAAGCGGCTAACCTCCCGATCCTGCAGTACCTCGCGAAGTATTACGGCGTCACCGCCGACGCCGCCCGCAAGATGGTCAGCCAAGGCAAGGTCAACTTCGCCGATTTCGCGGCCGCGATGAAGCAGAACGTTGGCGGCGCGGCGCTGGAGGCTGGGAACACTTTCACCGGCGCCTGGGACAACACACTCAATGCGCTGGCCCGGATCGGCGCAAATCTGCTCAGTCCGATCTTCACCGGCACAAAGGAGGGGCTGAAGGGCATCCCTGCCCTCCTCGAGCCCATCGAGACGTGGGCGTTGTCCGCCGGGCAGGCGATCGCCGACATGGGCACGTGGCTGCAGCAGAATGCCGGCCTCGTGAAGGGGCTCGGGATCGCCGCAGCGGTCGCGATCGGCATCCTCCTCGGCTTCCGCACCGTCGTGGCCGTGATGACCGCCTACCGGGCCGTCCTGGCCGTCGTGAAGGCGTTCCAGATCGGCTACGCAGCCGCCACCTACGGCACCGCGGCCGCGTCCTACGCCGGCGCCGCCGGCACGATCGCACAGAACGTCGCCTTGCTCGCCGGCAAGGCCGTGTTCCTCATCGTGGCCGGCGCGCAGGCGGTCGCGACCGCCGCGCAATGGGCATGGAACGCTGCGATGGCAGCTGGTCTCGGGCCGGTGCTGATTGTGATCGCCGTCATCGTGGCACTGGTCGCCGTGTTCATCCTGCTGTGGACCAAGTGCGAGTGGTTCCGCAACTTCTGGATCGGGCTGTGGAACGGGATCGTCGCCGTCGTGAAGGTCGTCGTCGACTGGATCGTCGCCGCGTGGAACAACGTCGTCGGCTGGCTCTCCTCGGTCTGGCGGGCATACGTGGCCGTCTGGTCCGGCGTCTGGTCGACCGTGAAGGGCGTCGTCGCCGCCGTCGTGTCATGGTTCCAGTCGGCGTGGTCGACCGTCGTGGGCTGGTTCAAAGCCCTCATCACCGGCGCCACGATCGTCTTCACCGCCGTGTTCAACACCGTCCGCGGCGCGGTCTCCGCGGTGTCCGGCTTCTTCCGCTCCGCCTGGCAGACGGCCGTCTCCGTCGTCTCCGGCGTGATCCGCACCCTGCAGGGCATCTTCACCTCGGTGTTCAACGCGATCCTGACCCCGATCCGGGCGGTGTCGAACGCCTTCCAGGCCGTGGTCGGCTGGATTCAGTCGGTGATCTCCTGGCTCTCGAAGATCCGAATCCCGAACATTCTCGGCTCGATCGGGAACCTCTTCGGCGGCGGCCGCGCCCTGACCGTCACCGGCACCTACGCGGCCGCGACCCCGTTCGCACCGCTCGCTCGAGGCGCTGCGCCGGCCGCCACGTTCGCCGGCCTCCCCCGCCTCGCCTCGCTGCCCCGCCTGGCCGCCGGCGGCGGTGGGGACACGGTGTTCATCACCGTGGAGGGCGGCCTCGACTCGGCCGACACCATCGCCCGGCGCATCGAGCAGCTGCTCACCGCCCGCGGCCGCCGCGCCGGCGGCGTCACCGTGGCCCGGAGGACCGCATGAGCACCGGGATCAGGTGTGAGCTGCTGCTGGACGGGCAGCACTTCGCCGACGGCTCCGCCGGTGACGCCGAGCTCGAGCCGACCGCGCTGTCCGGGCTGAAGATCACCTGGGGCCGGTCGACGACGGTCGACCAGCCCGAGCCGTCGACGTGCGACTTCGACGTCATGGACCTTCCCGGCGGCGACACCTTCCTCTCCAAGCTGCGCACGGGGCGCCGGATCGACGTGAACGCCTCGGCGACGATCTACCCCGACCCGGACCAGCCCACCATCGCGGACCCGTCCTTCGAGCTCACACCGATCGGGGAGATGCCGCCCTCGATCCTGAACAACGCGGACGCCGCGGTCACGCCCGGCACCGGCTCGTCCGTCGTTCTCGACGGCACGAACCGGCTCACCGATCCGAACGCGACGAGGGCATACCCGGTCTACTCAGCAGGTCAGGGCGTGGTCGACGTCGTCAGCGTGGCCGACCATCCGCTCGGGATTCCCACGGCGAACCGGTCGACGTGGGCGGCGGGCTCGGCGAACGTCGGATTCCTGCTCACGCCGGCTCTTCAACCCGGTGAGTCGGTCACGATCTCCGCGTGGGTGCGCACTGACACACCGGTGGCCGCTGGCTTCGCGATCTTCGGTGTGATCGGTGCCCCGAACGTGAACGTCACCACGCAGTGGCAGCGTGTCAGCTGGTCCTACACGATCTCCGGCGTACTGACGCGCCAGATCGGCTTCCGCGCATCGGCAGGAGCCGGCACGGACGCCGGCACGCTCTTCATCACCGGCATCCAGCTCGAGGACGGCCCCGTCCTGAGCGACTTCATCGCCGGCAACCTGCCCGAGGAGCCCATCGACCCCTCCCACTACTTCACCTTCACCTGGGATGGCGCACCGGATGCGTCGGCCTCCCATCGCTGGCTGAACGAGGTCATCTCCCGCAACGTGATCATGCTGCCCCGCAACGCAGCCCAGCCGGCATCCGTGATCTTCGCCCCGGACGACTTCTCCGACCTCCCCAACGCCTGGGATCAGCTGCCGGTCACCGCCCCCGGCCAGCAGTGGGTGGTCGGTGCCAGTGTGCAGGCGCCGGCCGGCGCGGTGATCCGTGTGCAGCCGGCCTACTTCTCCCGCCCGAACGGGGCGTACAGCCTCGGCGGCGAGGTGCTGCAGGCGGTCGCGACCGGGGCGTGGCAGCAGATGCAGCTCACCGTCACCCCGCAGCTGGCCGGCCGGTGGGTCGGCGTCATGGTCACCGTCTCCGATTTGCCCAGGTGGGTGGACATGGCCGGGCCGTGGCTAGGCGTGGCCGGGTCGTGGCTCGACTACGAGACGACCCGGATCGACGACCTGATCGTCCTCGCGCCGGCCGCCGGCACCACCCGCACCGTGTCGGTGTTCTCCGGCCGGATCACGGACCTGCAGGCGAAGTGGGACGAGACCTTCGCTCCTGCCGGCGGCACCCGGATCACGGTCACCGCGCAGGACTTCACCGCGGACCTGGACAACATCAACATCGGCGATGAGCCGTGGGCGGTGGAGTCGATGCAGGCGAGGTTCCTGCGGATTCTGGCGCTCTCGCAGGCCGACGTCGACGCGCAGATCGACACGTCGGTGGCGAACTACCTGATCTCCTACCAGGACGTCGACAACCAGCCCGTCGCCGGGCTGCTGAAGGATCTCGCGCAGTCCGTCGACGCCGTGCTCTGGTCGGCCGTGCACCAGACCACCGGCCCCTACCTGCGGGTGGAGGACCCGTCGAACCGTGCCGCCCTCTACACGCTCGAGCAAGGCGAGGACGGCATCGTCCGCATCGTCCCGATCGGTGAGGTCGAGGATGCGCAGCAGATCACCGCGTGCGACGTGCTGCGCGACCCGGTCGCCTTCGACCAGTCCGTCGCCGACGTGAGCACCCGTGTCGCCGTGACCTGGCTCGAGCAGGGGCTCGACGAGGACGGGCAGGTCGAGACCACCGAACGCACCGTCACCGTGATCGACCAGGCGCTCGAGGTCGACTACGGGTACCGGCGGATCTCGTTCTCGACCATGCTGCAGTCCGGCACCGACGCCTACCACGTCGCCGAGCGCATCCTCGCCCGCACCTCCCTCACCGGGTGGCGGGCGACCGGCTTCACGATCGACGACCCCGACTCGCTGCAGCTGGTCGACCAGCCCACCATCCTGATGATGCTGCGCCTGCTGGATGGCACCTCGAGGATCGGCCTCCCGATCCAGCTCACCGGGATGCCGGAGTGGACACCCGTCGGCGGGCTGCTGCCGGTCTACCTCGAGGGCGGCACCTACAGCTTCGACGACGGCGCCTGGACCCTCGCCCTGACCGTGTCGCGGGCATCCGCGATGGGCGGCTCCGTGGCCTGGGCCGGCCTGGACATGGCCTGGTCATGGCTCGACTTCGACCCGGCGATCAGCTGGCTCGACCTCAACGGCGTCTCCTACAGTGCGCCGACCCCGCTTCCCGCCCCGATTGGAGTCACCCCATGATCAGCCCGGACCCGGAATGGGTCGACCTCCGCAACCAGATCCTGCAGCTCGACACCGAAGGCACCCCCGACCCCGACCAGCGGGCTCAGCTCGAGCAGGAGCTCTTCGATCGCTACGTTGCGATCCAGCGCGGCGGGACCACCAGCGGCGGGCTCCCGTACCCCGACCCGCTCGACCCGGCCGCCGAGGGCGCCGACGCGATCCGCGCCCTCGCCGAGGCGGTCGGCGCCCGCATCCCCCTGAAAGAGGCCGGCGGCACCTACGTGGTCCCCGCAGGCGGCACCCCGGCCGTGACCTTCCCCGCCGGCATGTTCACCGTGCCACCGCTGCTGCAGGTCACCTCGATCACGACCGACGCGAACGTGACCACGCTGCGGATCACCGGGCTCACCGCAAGCGGCTTCACCGCCCAGATCTACAACCTCGCGGGCATCCGGGTCGCCGGGAATGTGATCTGGTACGCCCGCAACTACCCGGGGCAGCCGGCATGATGGCCACCCGGGGAGCGTGGGGCGGGCACGCCAACGGGAAGATCCCTGCCTCGGCCATGGTGACGATCGCCGGCACGAACCGGCGCGTCCGCAAAGAGTTCGCCGCCGGCGTGAACGCCTTCCGCGACGCCTTCCGAGCCCGCTTCGGATACCTGCCCGTCATCGTCGAGTCCTACCGCGACTACGCCGAGCAGGTGCGGCTGTGGAACGCGTACCAGTCCGGGAAGGGGAACCTCGCCGCCTACCCCGGCACCTCCCTCCACGGGTGGGGCGAGTCGATCGACTGGGCATCCCGGATCGACGTCTACGGCACCCCGGAGAAGCAATGGGCCGACGCCAACGGCCCCAAGTACGGGCTCGCCCCCACAGGGAACGGCTTCTCCCAGCGCGAGGCGTGGCACTTCGACTGGAACGGGACGGTCTACAAACCGCCCGCACCCCCCAAACCACCGAAACAGGAAGAGGACGATATGCCCAAGAACAGCGGGTGCGCGTGGGTGCGCGCCTCCGACAAGCGAAACGTGCGCGCCGTGTTCAACACCGACTCCGGCTTCTGGTGGCCGTGGACGGACAACGACATCAAGATCTCCGACGTGCAGAAAGCGTTCGACGTGCCCTCCTTCGCCACCGTCACCGAGGGCGGCGCGAAAGGCATCGAGGCCATGTGCGCGCTCGTCCGGTCCAGGCAGGAAAAGTGATGATCCCGGCGATCACGGACGCTGCCGACGTCCCGCTTCGCTTCGATGACATCGCCGCCTGGGGCGTGATCGTCGGGTTCCTCTCCCCCCTGCTGCTGAACTTCATCATCAGCAACCAGTGGGCGACGTGGGTGAAATCGCTGATCGCGCTCGGCTTCTCAGCGGTGGCCGGGACGGTGACGGCGCTGCTGACCGGGCAGTACGAGGGCATCGGCATCCCGTCCGCGATCCTGCTCACCGCGGTGGTGACGATCACGAGCTACCAGGCGTTCTGGAAGCAAGTCGCGCCGAAGCTGGAACGCGGGAGCATGCCACCGCCCGAAAAGCCAGGCGACGACACCTGACCATGGCCAGGCCGTGGTCAGTGCTGGATGCCTGCCACGTCGCTGCGGAAGATGTTCGTGTCCAGGCCCTGCGCATCCTGCACGATGACCGTCGTGAGTGCCGTGTTGTCGAACGCGCCGAACCGGAACACGAACGTGCCCAGATCGACCGCGGCCGGTTTCGTGAGGCGATCGCTCGAGTAGACGCGAATCGTCCCGTCGGTGTGATCCTCAACCTTGGTCACCGAGCTCAGCGGCACGTCGGAAGGGATGCCCGTAGGCCAGTTCACCATGACGGCCTTCCAGACCGTGTACGACTGAGGCCCCAGCAGCTGAACCTGGCTGTGCGCGACCGTCGTCGGCGAGGGCGGCGGCGCCTCCGCGCTCGAGCAGCCGGCCAAGCCGAGCCCGGCCACGATCGCAACGCCAGCAAGAGCAGCCCTGATCCGCACGGCAGCGTCCTTCCCCCGAAGACAACACCCAGGATAGGTGGCCAGGCCTGACCGTGGCCAGGCCTGGCCAGTGGCATGGTCTGGCTAGGCGGCGCGGCGACGGCCGCTGTGCTGCGGCACGACGATCGAGGGCAGTGCGGCGACCGCAGCCGCCATCATGTCCTCGTCGACCTCGGTGTAGATCTGCGTGGTGGCCAGGGACGCGTGGCCGAGGAGCTCTTGCACGGTGCGTAGGTCGGCGCCGGTACGCAGCAGTTGCGTGGCGAAGCCGTGCCGGGTGGAGTGACCGGTCAGACGCGGATCGCGGATGCCGGCGCGCCTCTTCGCGCGTCGGATCAACGCGGACACCGTGTCCCATCGAACATGGCCCTCATCGTTGTCGGAGGGGAACCAGTAACCTTCGGTCGGCATGAAGGCGGCCTCGGCGCGCAGCAGCGGGTGGATCGGGATGTACCGCACGACACCGCCCTTGCCGTCCACGCGCAGTACATCGCGGTCGAGGTCGATGTCGTCGGCGTGGAACTTCGCGATCTCGTGCGCTCTCAGCCCGTGGAAGAAGCCGAGCAGGATCATCACCCGAGTCTTTCGGTAGCAGCCAGAGGCGAGCATCGCCTCGATCTGCGCCGCCGTGAACGGCCGCGGCCGAGTGCGCGGCACTTTGATCGGCTTGAGCCGGGCGCTCGGGTCGTCCTGCCGGATGCCCTCCTCGAGGAGAAACCGGAAGAAGGCTTGCATGTCGCCGCGCTCTCGTTGCATGGACGACGGCTTGATCCCTCGATTCAGCATCCGACGCAGGTCGTCGAGCGAGATCTCGGTCAGTGATGGATCTCCCAGCCAGCGGCGCATCCGGCGCGCGAGCTCGAGACGGTTAGCGATGGTTCGTTGGCTCTTCCCCTGTGTCTGCTGATCGACCGCGAAGGCCGTCAGCGCGTGATCCCAATCCATGGCCGGACCCTAGTCGCCTGCAGGGGCGGGGAGATAGTACACAGGTGCGAACCGGGCGTTTGAATCGTCCCCATTGCTCAGCGAAGGCGGACGATTCATCGTCCCGCGCGAGCGAAGGCGGATCGTGCGAAAGGCGGATGTTACGGCTCTAGAAAGTTCGCCATGGGAGCAGAAGGCCGAAGGTTCGAATCCTTCTGGGGGCACCACAGGCGACTCGACCTCGCCCACGAGGTAGGCCACGCTCGTTCCGAGCGCGATCGCGGTTTCGCGCAGATTGTCGACGGTCCAGCCACGCACGCCGCGCAGTTTGAGCGACAACGCGCCCTGCGTGATCCCGAGCTGCCGGGCGAGTCCGGTTTGCGTCATGTGCCGATCCCAGAGAAGCAACATCACGCGCCGACCGACGAACGTGTCGCCGTCGACCTCGCGCGGGCCGATCGGGGATGTCTCCTGGATGGTCATGGTGCTGACGATAACCCCCGATTCTGACAAATCAACCGAATCAAGCGCGTCTACTTAACAGTTATTGCAAATCGTCGTAGTCTTCACACCATGTCGGATGAATACCTCATGCCGGCCGCGGCCGTGGCGCTGCTCGGCGGAGGGGTGACCCAGCGTCAGCTGCGATACCTCGCCGATCGCGGTGAGGTTCGTATTGCTCGCGTCCCCGGCGGGCACCGGCGCTATTCCAAGGAGTCGATCCTCGAGCTGCGTGAGCGCATTGTGCCCTCCTCGACGCAGCGGGAGGCGTCGTGAGCGGCGAGCAGCAGCTGCCGCAGGGCTGGTCGCCGCTCGACGAGGCGCAGCGCGCTCGTGCCGGCGCACTGCTCGTCGCGCGTGAGGCGTTGGTGACAAGAACGTCCCCCCTCACCTCCACAGCACCCACGGCCGCGGATCTGATCGCCGTCGCCGAATACGTGATCCACGGAGCGCCCGATGGTCTCGACTCAGCCGACACGATCGCCCGCCGGATCAATGCCGTGCTCGCTGCGCACGACGCGAAGTGGGGAACGCGCTACGCCCGGTCAGTCTCCGGCGTTGAGCCGGTCGACAACATCGACGAGGTCGGCGACGATCGCGGTGAGCCGGGCGAGAGCCTCGGTGACGAAAGCGCCGCTGCTCGTCTCGGCGGTGGTCATCGAGGCGACGTCGCCGAGGGCGGCGAGGTGGGCGCGGGCGTCGGCGATGAGGCCGCCGACAGTGGGTTCGGCCATGAGGGTTCCTCTCCGGTTGACGGGCAGGCGCCCCATACGCCTGGTGTCGTCGAGAAGACCGTAGGGGATGCCGCCGACACGCCTTCGGGTGTCGGCGGGGATGGGGCCGGCGGATCTGCGCACAGCGCCGCCGGCCCCTCCGATCCGTGGCTCGGTGGCCACTCGGCCGAGATCCTCGACGCGGAGCGTCGGGAGTATGAGCGGGGCGACGGACAATGAGCAAGAAAGAGCCCCCCGCTCTCTTGGACTGGGACTCGGGGGGCAATGGCTCGGATGATCAGCTAGGTGACACCGCCGAGCAGCACCATACACGCATCCCGGACCTCACGGACGTAGGGAACATCGTCTACCGGCTGCGCCTCTACGCCGGCGCGTCGGAGATGATCGCGATCCACGCAGCGGACGCCGAGGGGATCGCGGACATGCTGCAGCACCTCTCCGCCCGCGTCGACGAGCTCGAGAAGACCCAGGTGGAGCTGCAGCCCGATCCGGTGCTCGTCGAGGGCTCGTGGATACCTGTCGCGGAATGGCCCGAGATCCTCGGCAACTTCATGCGGTTAGCCGCCGAGTACGGGCGCGATGCGAAGGAAGCCTCCCTCCGGATCCTCGATCTCAAGGCGGGCCGCGAGATCGAGCAGACCATGCTCCGGAATGCCGCACAGCGCATCGAGGAGCTCGAGGCGCAGCTGCGAGGCGCCGATGGCTGAGATCATCCCGATCCGGCGGGATCTCGCGATCGCACGCTCGATCGCGCAGGACGCCCGACCCACGCCCCTCTTCGACATGCCGGCGTCTGCGCGACGTCGCCGCGGCGAGCACGTGCACGAGTTCGACCCGGTCAGCGGCTGGTGCCTGCACTGCGCGCAGCGCGACGACGGACGGCACGCCGGCCCCGGCGGCACGATCGACCGCGCCGGGCAGAGCGAGCTCGACCTCGGCGGTGACAGCTGATGCCGCGCCTCGAGGTGGGCGTGAAGCGCCGAGTGATCTTCCAGGCGTACTGCCGTCGCCTCCTGTGCGACTGGCATGGCCCTGAGCGGGACTATCGCAGCGACGCGGAGTTCGACCGCGCCTGCCACGAGCTCGACAAGCACGGCGGTGCGTCCACACGACGTGAGGAGGCGGACCATGCGGCGCCCTAGCCCTGTTCTGGTGCCCTCGATCTACGGCGATGACGAGGGCGGCGAGTTCGACGAGTGCCGTGACCTGCAGTCACCGGATGGCCGGCACAAGGTCATCACGGACGACCACCGCTGCATCTACTGCGGCGAGGAAGCTTCAACCCTGCTCGAGCACTGGTGCCTCCTGCTCCTGTGCACGAGCCGGACGAGAGGAGCGGGAACCGACACCTAGCAGACCTGAATCCGGGCGGCCCCGTGCACAAGGGCCGCCCGGCGGCGCTTCTCCTCGTCATCAGCCGTAAACCGATCGACGCCCAGGCATATGAGCTCCCAGCTGGGGGGAGCCCCCTCGCCGCGACCATGCGCACGGCCCGCGGCGAGTCACACCATAGCGATCTCGCCGAAGGCCAGACCGCTATCGGTCGTGCCCGTCAATCGGTTAGGGGGGATGGTCCGAGGGAAGTGCAAGGGCAGAGGGATCCTGACAAGCCCAGGCCGAGCGCAGCGAGGCCCTCGCGCACGCGCAGCGTGCCCGAGGCAGCAGAAGAAAGGCGACACCGATGAGCGAACTCGACGAGGCACTAGACCTGGCGCTGTCCGAACTCCCCGGAGAGCTGATCGAACTATGGCTGGACGATCACGCCCGGATCTGGATGCGACTCACACCGGAAACGGGCGCGTTCACGATCACTCCCGACATCGCCGACGCACTCGCAGACCAGATGGAGAGGTCGCTCCGCCTTGGCGACGCCCTGGCAGGAGCGAGCGACAACGTCGTCGTGCAGGTATCGCTCTCCTTCCAGTTCATCGGCGGCCCCGAGGAGTACGTGCCCCTCGACGCCGAGCTCGAGCGACTCGCGAAGCAGCTGCGCATCCTCGCCCGCATCGCCGGAGGCGCAGCGGATGCCTGACACGTTCACCTGCCCCCGCTGCGGGTCGACCTCCCACAACCCGCATGACGTCGCCGAGGGGTACTGCGGGCACTGCCACGACTGGACCGGGCAGCCTCGCCCGGATCTCGCGCTCACCCCTGGAATGTTCGACGGCATCGTGTCCGTCGATCTCGAAACGCCGGCCACCCTGGGGATTCCCCCGAGCCAGGGTGGCCGGCCCCCCTGGAAGATCTTCCCCGCTCTCGTCGGATGGGTCGCCACGAACGGGCTGCGCGGCGCGTGGGCGAAAACCGAGACCGAAGCACGCATGTTCGTCCAGGAGCAGGAGGGCGAGGAGAACCTCGAGTGGGGCGCGATCATGCAGTCCCTCGACCGGCTCACCGGGAAGTCCTACGCCTGCCGGCACGAGCACCACCACGACTGCCCCGTCCCCGACGAATGCGGCTGCCCATGCCACGGCCACACCATGGCCAAGCCAACCAAGGAGGCACCCGATGCCTGACCCCGACGACGGTTCTCCGCTCGAGCAGATCGCGCGCCAGCTGCGCATCCGCAACGCGATCGAGCTCGCCCGCCTCGGCGGTCAGCTCGCCTGGCGTCAAGACTTCCTCGACGACGTCACGAAAGCCCTGCACCTCACCGTCAATGACATCTATCCACCAGAACAGAAAGACGACGAATGACGAACCTGAACCCGATCGCCCCGATGCTCGACGCGCAAGCCTGGGCCGACGCACACGGCACCTCGAAGCGATCCGTGCTGCGCTGGCTGCAGGCCGGCGAGCTCCCCGACGCCGTGAAGATCGAAGGCACCTGGCAGATCCCCGCCGACGCGCAGCGCGTGACCGCCCTCGACATCAAGCCGGCGCACGAGGTGGTCGCCCTCAACCAGGCCAAGAGGTCAGGCCAAGGCCAGGCCGTGGCCCTACCCGAACCGGCGCCGGCCGCGCCGGGCAGCGACTTCCCGTTCCAGCTCTTCAGCCTCGACGACGCCGCCCGGCACCTGCGCACCACGACCGCTGTCGTGAAGCGGCTCGGCAGGCTCGGCAAGCTCGACGTCGGGCCCTACGGCGAGCACGGTGCCCTCGCAGTCTGGATCGAACGATGACCGCCGACGAGCCGATCAGCTGTCGAGTCTGCGGATGCACCGACGACGACTGCAGCGCGTGTATCGCCCGCACCGGATCTCCCTGCTACTGGATCGAGATCGACCTCTGCAGCGCATGCGCTGGAGGACAACGATGAATCCGGTGCAGCTCAGGATCGGCGACGTCGTCGAGGTCGAGGGCTACGAGCTCATCGTCACAGGCATCAGCCTCAATCACGAGCTCGACGGCCGCGTCGAGTTCGTGACGGCCGCCATCGAGCTACGGGAACGCGCATGAGCGGGGACATCTTCGACGACCCCGAGGCGCGGGCGTGGATGAAGCGAGCGGACGACGAGCTCAAGCCGATGATCCAGGACTCCGCGTTCACGGTGCAGATCGTTAGCGGCGTCGAGCCGGACGCGAAGATCGCGGTCGAGCTCGGCTTCATGATCCTGCTCGACAAGCCGATCATCCTGGCCGTGATCCCCGGCACACCCGTGCTCCCGAAGCTCGCCGCGATCGCTGACGCGATCGTCGAGTTCGACCCCGCCGACTCGGAGGGAACGAACCGCCGACTCACCGAAGCAATGGAGCGGCTGTCATGAGGTGGCTGTGGCGGCGCTGGGCACTCTGGTTCACACCGGTGATGAGCGGTGTCGTCGGCGTGCTCATCGGGGTCACGACCGCCGGTGCGACGAAGGATTGGTCATGGGTTCTATGGGGTGTGTTCATCGGCCTCTGCATCGCAGTCAGCACCGCGTCCTACGGCAAGGCGAGGTACTGGGTCGGGCATCGTGACGGCTTCGAGCTCAGCAACCTGACCACCGCGTTCTTGAAGAAGCAACGCGACCACGACACGTGAGGCGTTAGGGATGCTCGCCGAATGGACGACGCTCGAGCGTGAGCGCTGGCACGTCATGCGTGAGGTTGCCGCTCATGCGGAGGGTCGTGCCGTCGATCCATGCGTACACGCGCGCACCGTAGTCGCCTGGTGTGACAAGCATCTGCTCGGCGAGCAGCTCCTCGAGTTCGCCCAGCTTGTCCGTCGCCTGG
>Ga0082212_10004066_pt1 | contig 20489 bp, 11 predicted proteins | sample TergutNt197P3_FD_71548 | JGI IMG/M metagenome (GOLD analysis project Ga0082212, IMG submission 71548) | Neocapritermes taracua P3 segment gut microbial communities from Petit-Saut dam, French Guiana - Nt197 P3 | ecosystem: Host-associated > Arthropoda: Insects > Digestive system > Gut ... | reverse complement strand
TACCACCATCGAAGACGACGTCATTATTTGGGCGCGGGTGGTGGTGAATAAAGATGTGGTTGTTGGAAAAGGCGCTGTGATTTTGGCTACTTCGGGCATCGATAAAAATATTCCGGCAGGAGGCACCTACTTCGGCTCCCCTGTACAACCGGTGATGACCGCCTGGCGCGAAATGGCAGCAATCCGACAATTACCGGAACTGTTGAAAAAAATAAAATAACAATGGACGAGCTTTTTAACACTGATGTTCCGATGATAAAGAGCGAAACCCCCTTAATGAAACAATACAACACCATCAAGGCAAAACACCCTAATGCCTTGTTGCTGTTTCGCGTAGGCGATTTTTACGAAACTTTCGGCGAAGACGCCATCACCACTTCGCGGATATTGGGCATCATCCTCACCAAACGACAAAACGGAGCCGCCGCCGACATCGAACTGGCAGGATTTCCACATCACGCCCTCGATAACTATCTCCCAAAATTGGTGAGAGCCGGGCAGCGCGTCGCAATATGCGACCAGTTGGAAGACCCGAAGTTGGCGAAAACCATCGTAAAAAGAGGCGTTACCGAGTTGGTAACCCCCGGCATCGCCTATAACGAGCAAATCCTTGACCAAAAGGAAAATAACTTTCTCGCCGCCGTCTATTTCAACGGAAAAACCAACGGCGTCGCCTTTTTAGACATCTCAACCGGCGAATTTCTGTTGGCAGAAGGAAGCGGAGAATATGTTGATAAACTGTTGCAAGGTTTCAAACCCAGCGAAGTAGTGTTGCAACGCAGTTATAGTCAGCGGTTTAAGGAAATTTTCGGAAATAAATTTTACACCACTGTTTTTGAAGATTGGATTTTTGAAGAATCGTTTGGAACGGATTTGTTGTTGCGTCATTTTGGCGTTAATTCGTTGAAAGGCTTTGGCGTTGAAAACCTGAAAGACGGCATCATTGCAGCAGGCGCGGTGTTTCACTATCTATCCGAAACCAACCACGACAAACTGCAACATATCTGCAAACTCAGCCGTATCAACGAAGATTATTACGTTTGGTTAGACCGTTTCACCATCCGCAATCTGGAACTTGTTCAACCCATGAGCGAAGATGGAACGGCGCTCTCCGACGTGTTAGACCTTACGGCGTCGCCTATGGGTGCGCGTCTGTTGAAACGTTGGATTATCCTCCCCGTGAAAGATATTCCAACCATTGAACACCGCCTCGATGTGGTAGAATATCTCTTTGAAAACGAAGAACTTAAAGACGAAATTTACGACCTGCTCAAAACCGTTGGCGACATCGAACGCCTCATTGCCCGCTCGTCGGTAGGGCGTATCACTCCGCGTGAGATGACTTATGTGAAACGCGCGCTTATCGCCATTGAAGAGATTAAAAAAATATGCCGACAATCGGAAAGTCCCGCTTTAACAGCGTTGTCGGACAGTCTAAATCCTTGTGCTACCATAAGAAAAAGAATCTCCGCCGAACTGACCGACGACCCGCCTGCGGCAGTCAATAAAGGAAATATCATCAAAAAAGGCGTCAGTCAGGAATTAGACGACTTGCGAAATATTGTCCATTCAAGTAAAGATTATCTGGCGAATATACGCCGCGTTGAGGTGGAACGCACCGGCATCGCATCGCTGAAAATTGACTACAACGCCGTTTTCGGTTATTTTCTCGAAGTACCCAACACCCACAAAAACAAAGTGCCGCCGGAATGGATTCGTAAACAAACACTTGTAAACGCCGAACGCTACATCACCGAAGAGTTGAAAGAGTACGAAGAGAAAATTTTGGGCGCGGAAGAAAAAATCCTTGTCTTGGAAACGAAACTGTTTAACGAACTCGTTGTTGCGTTGAACGAATTTATCGACCCCATTCAAATCAACTCCAACACTTTGGCAAAATTAGACGTGTTGCTTTCGTTTGCCAACGTATCGAAACAAAACAACTATGTAAGACCTTCATTAAACGACAGTTACGTGATGGAAATCGTAGAAGGACGGCATCCCGTCATTGAGCGGCAAATGCCCGACGGCGAACAATATATCTCCAACGACGTCTATTTGGACAACGAAAAACAGCAAATGCTCATCATCACCGGACCGAATATGTCGGGAAAATCGGCGTTGTTGCGTCAAACGGCGTTGATTGTTTTAATGGCGCAAATCGGCTGTTTTGTGCCGGCTGTTTCGGCAGAAATTGGCGTCATCGACAAGATATTTACCCGCGTAGGCGCTTCCGACAACATCTCGTCCGGCGAATCAACATTCATGGTCGAAATGAACGAAACAGCCAGCATCCTCAACAATATCTCCTCCCGCAGTCTGATTCTTTTAGACGAAATCGGCAGAGGCACAAGCACTTACGACGGCATCAGCATTGCGTGGGCTATTGCCGAATTTCTACACAACCACCTCACATTTCGCCCAAAAGTACTCTTTGCCACCCATTACCACGAGTTAAATCAAATGGCGGAGACGATGAAACGTATCAAAAACTATCACGTTACCGTGCGGGAAGTCAATAACAAAGTTATTTTCCTGCGGAAACTCTCCAAAGGCGGCAGCGAACACAGTTTTGGTATTCACGTGGCGCGCATGGCAGGGATGCCCCAACAAGTGCTGAATCGCGCTAATCAGATGTTACAACAGTTGGAATCGCTGCGCGACCAATCGTCGCTCGGAAAGAAAAACAACACCGAGATAAAACCACCCATCGGCGACGGCTACCAATTGAGTTTCATACAGTTAGACGACCCGCTACTGCTCCAAATCAAAGAAGACATCCTCAATACCGACATCAACACCTTAACTCCTGTTGAGGCATTGATGAAATTGAATGAGATTAAGAAGTTGATTAATAAGTAGTTACCCGCTTTCGCTGAAAAAAGTGTGAAATTATTTGTTTTTTCATTGAAAAAAGTGTAATTTTGCCGAAATTTTCATTGAAAAAAATGTATAGAATAAAGGTTAAAGAGTTAAAAGAGTGGAAGTTAAACGCAAATAGAAAGCCGCTTATCGTTCAAGGAGCAAGACAGGTAGGAAAAACGTGGCTCATACAAGAATTTGGTAATACCATAATTAAATAAAATATCATGTGTTTTAAAAGAATTTTTAGTGTATTTATTTTGTTTTTGTTGCCGATACTATTGTTGGCGCAGGAGACAAAACAAACAGAGTATCCGTTTAACCAGTTACGAATTTCGGTTACACCTTCTTTATGTAGCAGATTAAACGTTACCAATGAGGGAGGTGCAACGATATTTCAATCTAGTCCGGCTTTAGGAGCTGAAGCAACAATTAGTTACTACCAACGCATTGTAAAGGAATTTGGAGTTAGCTTGGGTGTTGGCATCAATTCCACAGCCCATTCTTATAATTTCTCTTTTGTTCCGGTGGTTCCCTTTCCTACAATTCCTGAATATAAACATGAAATAAAAGAAAAACGGTATGAGCCTGTAGGCATGATAACCGTTCCGCTTGCATTGAGCATGATAATTCCCATAAAATCATCATCGTGGAATATTGATATTCAGGCAGGTGCAAAATTCAATTATTTGTTTGATGCAGGGGCGGAAAAATTAATTTATGATTATTGGTGGAAAGATGCTGGTAATCCGTTCCCGCCAACAGATGCTGCTGCTAAAGAAAAATCATTTTATTGGGTTGAAGAACAAAAAGATAAACAAGTTTTATTTTCTTATTTTTTGAAAGCAGGTGCTACATATACTACTAAACGAAATAATGGTTATTTTGTAAATATTGTTGCTAATTATTCTCCACAAATTGCATCAGAAGGAAGTTATTTGCTGCGCGCAATCGGCGGAGATAGTTACGGTAGTTTTAAGAAAAATATCAATTATCTTGGACTTGAAGTAGGTTATGCATTAACATTGTGCAAAAACCGATAAAACAGTATCATTTAATATTCAATAAAGAGTACAATTCAAAAAGTTGTACTCTTTTTCATTAATATCTGTTTTAATGTTAAAGCGCAACTAAAAACCGGCGAGGTGCAGACGAGGGAAAATGGTGATTAATTGAAAGTTGAAAATTAACAATAGATAGTCTAAAAGTCTAACTTCAACTTCTAACTCCTGATACGAACTACAGTCATACTCTTCGTTGAGAAAAATGTGAAATTCGGCGTTTTTTCGTTGAAAAAAGTGTGAAGCCAACTGTTATTTCATTTGAAAATCAATGAATTACGACAATTCTATCTTACGCCGTTATAAAAATCCAAAATTTTACACCGGAAGAGGTAGTCGTATTTTGCCTGTAACAAATCCGATTGCGCTTTTATCAGGCGTGTTTTGGCATCGTTAAATTCGAGGTTGGTACCTCGTCCGGCGGCATAACGTTCTTCGGCGTAACGAAACGCTTCTTCCGAAGCGGCGATACTCTTTTTCGACGCCTCAAACTTCTGTTTTGCCGCTACCGCATTGTAATAAGATTGCTGTATCTCTTTCTGTAACACCTTTTTAGCGCTTTCCAACTGCAATGTCTGCTGGTCAATATTGAGGCGCGCCATCTTCACCCGATTTGATGTTTCAAAACGATTAAATATCGGAATATTCAAACTTAACCCAACATATTCGCGATGATTTAGATTTAACTGATCCCAAAACGGGTCTTGCGGTAGTTGGCTATATTCTTTTCCGTTCAGGTGGTAATATCCGTTGCTGTATCCTGCTTGTAATGAGAGACTTGGATAGAAATAAGATTGCATGGTTTTCAAATCGTGCTTGCTGCTTTCCAAACGATATTGGGCGGCTTTTATCTCGGGACGAAACTGTACGGTGCGAAAAAAAGTTGTGTCGGCATTCAAAAGCGTGGTGAAAGGCAACAAAGTGGCTTCATCTACCTGAGGCTCAACAATATCGAAATCCGAAACATCAGGAAGTTCCAACAACTGCGCCAAATCCAACAGCGACAACCGCAACGTATTTTCACATTGTACAACGCTCAACTCATCTTGCGCCAGCAACGCCTTAGCATCGTAAAGTTCCGATTGCGGCGATTTTCCCGCTTCCACCATTTTTTCGGCACGCACCACCTGCTCGCCGGTCAATAACGCCTGCGTATGCGCTATGTGAAGCAACTCTTTATTAAATAATATGGAGAGAAACGCCGAAGTGATGGTCAATTCCAAATCATCTTTTGCTTTGGAGAGTTCTTCCGTTGCCGCCCGCAGGTTCGACTTGCCCGATTGAATCTGATGATGAATACGCATCCCCGAAAAAAGCGGTACGTTAGAACCGACACTAAAACTTGTACTTGCCGAATTTTGGTCAATAATAACGCCTTCGCGGTTCGCCGAGCGTCCAAAATCGAAACTTTGTCCAACGTTGGCATTCAGATTGGGCAACATACTGTATTTGGCAATACGCAAACTATACTCCTCCGATTCCTGCAACAGCGCCTTCTGCTGTACATTAATATTATGTTCCAACGCATAATCAACACATTGCTGCAAACTCCACGGCTGGGCAACCGCAACGCCTGAAATCACACTCAGTAAGATGGAAAAAAGAACTTTCTTCATAACTACAATCCTTAATTTTAATTAATTAGACGGTTTAATCGCCAAACAGTTACAGCAAAAAAAATCAAATATCAGGTAAAATTCATATTTTATTGTAAATCAACTGTTTTTCTAAAAAATATATTTTCAGGAATGTTTATTTTTGCATAGTGAGTATTCGACTTTGAATAAAAAACGAAAAAGCATTTTTACAAATCGAAAATATCGTACCTTTGCAACTGTGTACACACATTGTGTTGGTACACATTATATATTAATGTGAAGCGTTAGCTTTGGTTTTTGTTCATAGAAATCTACAAAATTTTTAGAAAAACAGAGACAAAAAAGTTAAACGTCCGCGTGTATCGTGGGCTTTCTTGTTTGTTTTTCTTGGTATTGTAGAACCTCTATGTGCAAATAGGAGTCCGCGTTTTTTAATAAAATACGATGCACGATAATTTTAACATTTGCGACCTAATCGTTGAAAAACTGAAAGAGAAAGAGCAGTCTGTGGCGTGGATTTCTCGACAGGTGGGTTGCGACGGTAGCGACTTGCGAAAAATGTTAAAAAACAATTTTCACATCCATTCGGAATTGCTTTTGCGCATTTCTATTGCGTTGAAAGAAGATTTTTTTGTTTACTACTCCGAAATGGTCAGAGCAAATATCTCCCATTTTGCTAAACATGACGACAGCAAAGAGGTAAATTTTACCCGAAAAACGGGTGAAAATCACCCTATAAAAGGCGTGTTTGCATAAAACAATATTGTACTTTTGTCGCCGAATATTTATAGTAATTAATAAAAAGTTTATAGCAATGAAAAAAGTATTGATTTTAGTAGCGATATTCGCTATCACAGCAGGTGCAACAGCGCAATTGAAAGTAACAAATGCCGGAAACGTGGGGGTTGGAACTAATAGTCCCGATCCCGATAGGAAACTTCATGTACTTGGCAGTTTTTTAGTCGATTTTAGCGGCGGGAATTGGGAAAGGGCTATTTGGGCTAAAGTACACAATAAAAGTACTTGCTCATATAATTTATGGAATACTTACTACAACAAAGATGTATTTTTTGTCTGTGGAGAAGGATATCTTTGGACAATGAAAGGTGGGTATTTTGGTTCGGATAGAGAACTTAAAAAGAATATTACGCCCATTGAAGACGCTTTGAATAAAGCAAAAAACTTACAAGGCGTAAGATTTCAATATAGAGAAGGAAACGAAGAAGAAGGAGAAGGGGAAGAATCCCCTGTTATAGGGAATGAGGATTTTCGTCTGGGATTTATTGCACAAGATGTTGAATTGATTTTTCCAGAAGCGGTGAAAGATATGCACGATGGAACCAAAGCCATGTCTTATACCGATTTGATACCCGTTTTAGTAGAAGCAATCAAAGAACAACAAACACAAATTGAGTTGGGCGACAGCTTGACTGCGGTATTAGCAAAAACCGTTAACAAACAACAAATCCAAATAGAGAATCTACAAAGAATGGTTGATAAACAGGCGGATAATATTAATTTTCTCAAAGAATGGCTTGAAAAATGTTGTCAAGAAGGCGATAAAGGGACAACTTCTCCACAAAATTCACCGGAAAACACATCTCCTAATGAAAACACGATGAAAAGTACAGAAAGTTTTACAGAAACTGCTAAATTATTCCAAAATATTCCCAATCCTTTTTCTGTAAATACCGAAATACGTTTTGAAATCCCCGAAAATGCAACCACAGCAAAATTAATCATTCACGATATGCAAGGGGCGGAAATTGCATCTTATAACATAACCGCCAAAGGCGCCGGAAATATCATCATCCAAGCGCATGAACTTCCGGCGGGAATGTATATGTACACCCTATTAGTGAATAATACGATGATTGATACCAAAAAAATGATTTTAACAAAATAATGTTTACCTTTGCAAAAATTATTAAAATATATAAAATATGAAACCACAACATTTTTTCTGCTATTTAGCAGTAATAGCCGTTTTGTTTACGGCATGTAAGAAAGACAAAGAAAAAGATTATCGCGCACAATGGGTGGGGGATTGGGATTTTACTTCAGTATATTCTTTCCAATGTGATGCACCGCCTCCATGGTGTGATTCTTATGAAATCGAGTATCATTACATTGGAAAGATTGAATTTGGAGGATCAGACACAACTATTTTAGTACATCATGCAGAAGAAAAAACAGTTGAGATAGATGTAAATTTTTTAGGCGAAATATATGTTTATGATTGGTGGGGTAGTTATCGCTTAGGAGGAAACTTTATAGGAGAAACGGATGTGTCGTTCAAATATCAGACCGGTCATAGTCCAATGTTTAATGCCGGATGGATTATTACAGGAAAAAAAATAGTAAAATAATTAAGATGAATAAAAATATTACAATAACATTAGCATTAATGCTTTGGAGTTTGAGCGTTATGTCACAAACACCGGTAAATGATTCTCACTGGGGCAACCCTGTTTTTGAAGATGATTTTTCAGGGACTTCGGTAGATGTGTCTAAATGGTATTTTAATTGGTCATGGGGAAACTGCAACTCAGATTCACATCAAACAAATCCCAACAATGGCGGAACCAATCACGAAGTATCGAATGGATCCCTGAAATTATTCGCTAAAAAAGAAAACTCGGAATGTTGGTGTTGTTGCGAGGAAGGCATTTGTCATAAACCAACACCATACACCACCGGTTATATTTTTTCAAAACCTGCTTTTAAATATGGGTATTTTGAAATACGGTATAAGGCTCCTAAATTTATCAATAGCGCCTATACCGGAGAAGGTTTTAGCACTGAAGCGTGGATGTCTCCTGATTATGTCGGCGCTTATGATTCGTTAACGACCGATGTACGATATAGTGAAATTGATTTTGTTGAAATGGCAATGGGTAAAAAGTTTGATTATCAAACAGGTAAGGAACTTAATATGCATACCAGTAATATTCATTATTCAGATAAAGATCATCCTAGCAATAATGGTCATCCATATTGGTCAATGAGGAAATGGGACGGTAGTCCTTATGATTTTGATGTTTATTTTGATGATTATCATAAATTTGCATGCGAATGGACACCCACTTATATCAGTTTTTATTACGATGATAAGTTAATACAAACTTCTTATACAGAATATGCAAGCCGCTTAGTTCCTTTGAAATTGATTATTGGAATTGGTACGCCACATACAGATTTCTTTCCCGATGGTTTTGATGAAAATTCTTTGTTCCCTTATTGGATGGATATAGATTATGTAAGAATTTATCAATTAAAATGCTCCAATACCGTAGTAAATGAAATTCCGAATTTCAACGAATATTGCTATACGGTTAAAAAATCTATCAGTCTAAGTAGCGCAACCACCATCCCTGCCGGAGAAAATATCTCTTTACGGGCAAGTGATTATATAGAGTTACATTCGGGTTTTGAAGTATCGTTGGGTACAGAGTTATACTTGGGTATTACTGCTTGTGAGGGTCCTTATGTTTATTGCCCTAATGGACCTGGGCGAGATGAAGAAGGAGAAGAGGAGTAAAAAAACACCAAATTAAAGATGTGAAAAAACGAAGTAAAAATCTTCGTTTTTTTTGTTTTTAGAAAATGTATGCCCCATTATAACCTCAAAATGTTTCCCCTCCTGTAACATTTCCCCTTTCCCCGTCGTCATAGGAGAAAAAAGTACAAAAATGGATACAAAAAGATTTTTATTAGCAGTATTGAGTGTCGGCTTATTTTTGACGCCGGCTTTTTCACAGAACCACCAAGTGATGGAAAAACAATTTTTTCCGGACAAACCTATCACCGGAGTGATTGTTGACGGTATGTTTTCGGTTGAATATACAACGGGCGAACGCTCTGTTGTTACCGTTATCGGCGACCTTGCCGCCGTGCCGAACACAAAAGTAGAAACTATTTCACAAGATGATGGAACGGTTTTTATCAAAGTAAACACAGGAAAAGGTAAATTAATCGTAGAGGGAAACCATTTACAACTAATTGATTTATCGGGAGTAACCTCTTTTGAAACCAAAACTCCGATTGAGTCCGACGAACTGCACATCAAAACATCAGGAACGTCATCGGCTACCATTGACGGCGTTTTTCAATCGGTGGTTGCCAAGTCAACGGGCGCATCTTCCATTCACCTCACCGGAACGGCGCAGAGTATTGTTGTTGATGCCTCCGGCGTCTCCGAAGTGGATATTTCCAAGTTAGAGTATCAGGAAGCCGAAATCAATGCTACCGGCGTTTCGCGTATTTCGATGAAAGAGGGCGCCGACAACAAAGTTTCGAGCAACGGCGTATCTTCAATAAACATTGACATAGAAAAAATATATCAAAATGAAGATGAACAGGAAATCACCATTTTATCGGCAGGCAATGTCATCATAAAAACAACAGAAAGCGCCGACAGTTCCTCCATAAGTTTTATTGAAAGTAAAATTATCATCAAAGATTCCAATAAAAGTACAGATCCTATAGTTATAGGACCTTATAAAATTTATTTGGAAGGACCGGATAAAAAAATCACCATGCTTTCCAAACACGAGAAAAACAGGTTCGACGGACACTGGGGCGGCGTTGAAATAGGAATTAACGGTTACAACACCTCAGATTTCAACACGGACTACCCGCAGGGTTACGAATTTTTGGATTTATACTTCCCAAAATCTATCGCTTTCTATTTGAACCTGTTAGAGTTAAATGTCCCGTTGGCAAAAAATCAAAAATGGGGAATGTTGTCGGGCTTGGGTTTTGAATGGCATAACTATCGCTTTGCGAATGATGTTTGGCTCGGTATGGACGACGGCGCTTTGCAAGGTCATTATTTCGGCGGAACGCCCATCAGAAAAACAAAATTGATGGTCAGTTACATGACGGTTCCTTTGATTTTTGAATTTCAAACCAACAATAAATCCAATGTTAACAGTTTTCACGTAGGATTGGGTGTTGTAGGCGGCTTGCGGATTGGCTCGCACACCAAAGTCAAATTTGAAGACAAAACCGCCTCTTACTACTTAACAGACGCCCTTAACGCTCCTGCCCCCGCCCCCGAAAACTATTTAACCTCCTCAAAGAGAAAAATGAAAAACCACGACGACTTCTACCTCAATCCGTTGAAATTAGATGCTACGGTTCGCGTCGGCTGGAGTTATCTCAATCTATTTGCCACCTATTCGCTAACCCCCATGTTTCGCGAAAATCGCGCCCCCGAACTCTATCCGTGGACAGTCGGTATCACTTTGCTGGGTTGGTAGGTGATTAAAAAATAAAATTAAAAGTTTTTTTTAACAGGTATAAAAAACTTTCTTATCTTTGCTCAATTATTTTAACATGATTGAGCATGGATAATTTTTATACAATATTATTATATATAGGCGCATTTTTGTTGATAGGATTGATTAAATCCATCAACAAAGCAGGGAAAAAGAAACCTGCCGTTGTTAATAACTCTTTTTCCAACGTTGAAGAGGAAAAAAGAGAAGCGCCGTATGATTTTGACGCTATTTTTAACTTTTTACAGGAAAATCCCGTTTCGCCGAAAACCGAAGCAAAACCCCGAAAGCAGAAGAAGTCATTACCTGCCGTAACCGTTCAAAATGAGGAAGTTATGGCAGTGAAAAAAGGCTCTGATGCCCCTGTTACCTTTGCCGAAAAAGAAGAAGCGTTTGCCCTTGAAGATTTCGATTTACCAACGGCAATCGTCTATTCGGAGATACTGAAACGCCCTAATTATTAACACATTACAAAAAAATTAAGAAAAAAATACAAAAAAAAACACAAAAACAATTAAAGTTTGAATTTTTATTTATACCTTTACACCCATTTTTTATAACAGAATAAAGAAATAATAATATAACATAAAAATTTATGATATGATTAAACGTTTACTTTTGATTATGTGTATGATACTGACCGCGCAAGGTCTGGTATTTTCACAAGGCACAGGGTCGCTTTCCGGTACTGTTAAAGACAAAACAACAGGAGAGACAATTCCTTTTGCGAATGTAGCGATTTTATCCTCAGGCGGGACAATGGTTACAGGTGGTCAAACAGATTTTGATGGAAAATATGCCATCAGAGCTATTAACCCCGGTACCTATACGCTGCAAGTCTCATGTATTGGATACACGACACTAAAAATGCCGGGCATTGTAATCGGTGCGGACAAGGCTGTACCGCAAAACGTTACATTAAGCCCCACAACAGCGACATTGGAAGCCGTTGAGATTGTGGACTACAAAGTTCCCGTTTTCGACGCCGACCAAACCAGTTCCGGCGCTATCATCACTGCTGACGAAATCAGCAAGATGCCTAACCGTTCCGCTGAAGGCGTAGTAACGTCTGTAAGCGGCGTCTTTTCAAAAGACGGCGAGATAGGAAGTATCCGTGGAACAAGGGAAGGTTCGCAAGCCATGTACGTTGATGGTATGCGGGTTAGCAGTTTGAGCGGTATACCACCTTCTGCGTACGAACAAGTAGCAATAGCCCTTTCAGGTCTCTCCGCACAGTACGGAGACGTAACCAGCGGGGTTATTAATGTAACAACGAGAGGCGCCAGCCGCTCCTTCGGCGGAGGCGTAGAAATCGAAACATCTCAATTTTTAGACCCGTACGGATTTAATAAAGTGGGAGTGAATCTAACAGGTCCGATATGGGTAAAAAAAGACACCGTAACGAACACGTCGCGTCCTATTATGGGATACTTTTTTGCAGGTGACTTTACCCATGTAGCCGATGGTTCTCCATCTGCAGTAGGATACCATCGTCTCAATGATGCAGCATTAACAGATTTGAAAAAACACCCTTTGCGGGATGATGGCTCAGGACTTGGATCTACCCTTACCAATGCCTCGTTCATTGAATCCGGTGATATTGACTACCATAAAAACAGTAAAAACTCTTCCTATTACAGAGCGAATGCTTTAGGCAGATTGGCGATCCAGCCAACTCAAAATTTGGATATTACTCTTGGCGCTCAATATTCTCGCCTTAACCAACACCTGAATGATTGGCGCAACACTTTAATGAACTGGGAAAATAACGGACTTCATAGCAATGACCGCTATCGTGCCTTTGCTCGTTTAACGCAAAAATTCCCATCAGCAGGAGATTCAAAATCATTATTCAAAAATTTCTACTACTCTATTCAAGGCGACTTTGAACGTTCCGTTACAGAGCAACGCGACGAACGTTTTGAAGACCACCTCTTCCGCTATGGCTACTTAGGAAAATATGATATCAGCATGACGCCGACTTTTTCAAGAGCAGTATTGCCGGAAGTTGGACCAAATCCGGTTTGGGTGCAAGATGGATATTTTGACTATGACGTTGAATTTACTCCGGGAACCTATAACCCCGAACTAAGCAACTATACAGACTTCTTTACCGGAGAGCAAAGTTTTTATAACCTTGAAATGTTGCGGATGGCAGGAGGATTGTTAAATGGAGAAACTCCTGACCGTGTCTATGGCTTTTGGAGTGCACCCGGCGCCCCCTATAACCGATATGTAAAGGCAATGAACGATAAATGGTATATCAATGCTATGGGTTCGATGGATATAGGAAGCCACCAAGTAAGATTGGGATTCCAATATGAACAAAGAACAGAAAGTTATTGGGGATTGCTACCGGTAAACCTTTGGACTGCCATGCGGCAAAGCACGAACTTCCATTTGCTGGAAATGGATAAAGACAATCCTTACAGTCCCTATTACGATGATATCAGATATGCTGATACCATTCATTATTATAGAAAATATGGCGATGCACAAACCACTTTCGACTGGAATCTGCGTCAAGCATTAGGATTAGCTCCGGGTGGATTAGATTTTATCTATATTGATTCCTACGACCCCAATGATAAATCCTTTACCTATTACGATGAAAATAATAGACGTCAAAAAGCATATTTGAAAGGAGATTTGGATGTTGCATTATTCTCACCCGATGACCTTTTAAGAGGCGGATACCCCATCATAAGTTATTACGGATATGACTATACCGGAAAAAAACTACCCTCCAGAAAACCGTCGTTGGAAGATTTCTTTATGAAAGAAATAACGAAAACAGACCCCATCACAGGAAGAACAAACACCATGTACACCCGTGAAATAGCCCCCTACTCCCCAACTTATATGGGCGGCTGGATCGAAGATAAATTCACCTTCAATGACATTATCTTTACTTTGGGATTACGTGTTGACGGTTTCGACGCCAACCAAAAAGTGTTGAAAGATAACTATTTGTTATATGATTCATACAACGTTGGACAATTAAGAGGCGGCGGTGATAGAGAACAACTGTTATCCTTAATGGGCGCCGGTTATAACATCCCCGGCAATATCGGCAATGACTATGTTGTTTATGTTAATAATGTGGACAATCCGAGCGCCATTACCGGTTTCCGTAGCGGAAGTACCTGGTATGACGCCGGCGGTCAAGTAGTAAACGACCCCTTCGCAGGCGATGACGCCGGCGGTGGAGCCGTTGCAGGCAGCCAAGGTATAGCGCCCTATTTGGTGAAAAAAGCCGCTTACGAAGACAAAAAGAATATTGCGGACGCCTTTACCGATTATAAAATGACGGTAAACGCCATGCCGCGTGTCGCTTTCTCGTTCCCCATATCCGACGAAGCAGTATTCTTTGCACACTACGATATCCTTACCCGTCGTCCTACCGATGTAAGAATGAACCCCGTAACCTATCTCTATTTTTCGGAACTAACCAGAGAACCCATCAATAATCCAAGTTTGAAACCAACGCAAACTATTGATTATGAACTTGGTTTTAAACAAAAAGTTACCAGCAGTTCCGCACTCTCTATCACAGCTTTCTATAAAGAAATCCGTGATGAAATCCAAGTATATCGTTATACCGGCGCTTATCCTAACGACTACAGCTCGTTTAACAATATCGACTTCGGAACAACCAAAGGTATTACCATTGACTATGACCTGCGTCGTACCGGCAATGCCCGTATCCGCGCCGGCTATACCTTACAATTTGCTTCGGGAACAGGTTCCGATACAGAAACACAAGCAGGACTTATTGCAGCCCAGTTGCCCAATTTAAGAACGCTTATCCCCATGGACGTTGACCAACGTCATCAATTCAATCTCTCTTTCGACTATCGTTTTGCAGATGGCAGAAACTATAACGGACCAACCGTTAACAGAGAGAAAAAAGATAAACCCCCCGTACAGGTTCTATCCAACGCGGGCTTGTCGCTCACATTCAGAGGCGGTTCTGGAACTCCCTATACACGTCAATCGAATATAACCAAGGTTGAAAGCAGCGCCACCAAATTATTGACCGGAACCATGAACGGTTCCCGCTTGCCATGGCAATTTAGCCTTGACGCCAAAATAGACAAAGACTTCTATTTCGATATGGGTAAAAAGAAAGGCGGAGACACCCGCAAAGGAAGTTTGAATGTATATTTGGTATGCCAAAATATTTTGAATGCTAAAAATATAATGGCAGTATATTCATATACCGGTTTGCCGGATGACGACGGATTCCTTTCCGCCGCTCAATCTCAAACCGAGATTAATTCGGCATTAAGCCCGGAAACATATAGACGTTTGTATGAATTGTATATCAACAATCCGAGCAACTACTCAACTCCGAGAACATTACGCTTAGGTCTTATTTTCGGTTTCTTTTAATAGGTTTAGTTAAAATTTGTAAAAAATAAAAATAGAAGTAATTATGAAAAAGGTATTACAATTTTTGTTAATAACAGTTTGCATGGCAGGAATTATTAATTCGGCGTATGCAGAAAGAGTACCTGACAGATATGTGGTTAAAAACACAACGGAAATTAAAGCAACGGCAGCGCTATGTACCGCCGGTTCCGGTTTTGAAATGTTGGCAGTAAACAACGTTCGTTCGCGGATTAATACCAGCGGCGATATGTGGGAAAACTTTACTACCGGTATTGGTCAATATTTTATCCCTGCCAACACCCAACAAACTTCGCTCTTTGCAGGAGCATTGTGGATTGGAGGCGTTGACAAAAATAATCAATTAAAATTGGCAGCACAACGCTTTCGTCAAGTAGGCGTTGACTATTGGCCCGGACCTTTGACCATCGACCTAACAGCGTCAACCGATCAAGCAACGTGCGCCAAATGGGATAGAATGTTTCACATGTCTAAAGCAGAAGTAGCCGAATTTATCGGATGGTACGCTTCAGAAAATAAAGCAGAAGAATATCCGGGATATACAGGTCCCGGCGATGCTATTAGAAGTTGGCCCGCTCATGCGGACGACCCCAATCAAGCCTTCTATTTAGCGCCGTTTTTCGATGCTAATGGAGATGGAGTTTATAATCCGGACGACGGAGACTATCCTTATTATGATTTTGATAACGTACTTTGTCCGTTGAATTATGTCGGAATCAAAGGATGGAAACCCGCCCCGACAATGGGTTCTGCCGAAGGTTTTTACGGACCGGATTCAGTATATAGAAAGAATCCCTACAAAACAGAAAGCAACGGTATTTTGGTTGACCAAATCCTTAAAGGTGATGAAACTTTTTGGTGGGTATTCAACGACAAAGGAAATGCACACACCGAAACGCAAGGACAACCCATTGGATTGGAAATCAGAGCGCAGGCATTTGCATTTGCCACCAATGATGAAATCAATAACATGACTTTCTTTAGTTATGAAATCATTAACCGTTCTACCTTTGTCTTAACCAATACCTACTTTGCTCCATGGACAGACCCTGATTTGGGTTACGCATGGGACGATTATATTGGTTGCGACGTAGAACGAGGTATGGGATATTGTTACAATGGCAAAGATCCAGATGGAAGCGGAGAAGTAAACGCCTATGGCGCACATCCGCCGGCAGTGGGTATTGACTTTTTCCAAGGACCCTATTTAGATCCTAATAATTTCGATAACCCTAAATATAAAGGAAAACCGCTGGGCGGTCCTTCCTTTGAAGGTAATTGCGAAATAATCTCCTTTCATAACAACAAGCGACGAATGACTTTTAGCTATAAAGACCCCATTACGGAAGAATACAAGGATTCAACAGCCGAATTTTTGGTAAAAGCAGAAGCCATCAACGGTGTAAACTTCGGAAACGGAATTGTTGATGACGAACGTTTTGGAATGCGTCGTTTTCTCTATCATAACAATACCTCTCCGAACGACTATATCACAGACCCTAAAGTTGCTTCTGACTACTATAACTTTTTAAGAGGTTATTGGAAAAACGGACAACGGATGCACTTTGACGGAGGAGATGCTTTCGGTCCCGGTCCGGATGCCGACTTTATGTTTCCGGGAGATTCCGACCCCTGTAATTGGGGAACAATGGGAGTTGTTCCTCCTGTTGCGAACTGGACTGAGGAAACAGCCGGCAATGACCCGGGAGACCGTCGTTTTGTGCAATCTGCCGGACCTTTTACCCTACAGCCGGGCGCCGTGAACTACATCACCTTTGGAGTTCCATGGGCGCGCGACATGACCGGTGATCCATGGGCTTCCGTTGTAAAATTGCGCGATGCAGATGATAAATGTCAGGCTTTGTTTGATAACTGTTTTAAAGTATTAGACGGACCCAACGCACCGGATATGTATTTTGTGGAATTAGACCAAAAAATCATCATCCATCTGCGCAATGATTCACCCAATTCAAACAATAGAAACGAACTGTTCAAAGAAGTTGATAATACCATTACAGAAGGCGACTCATTATACCGTTTTGAAGGATATCAAATTTTTCAATTAGCAAGCGGATCCGTAGGTCCTGATGACCTCATGGATGTGTCAAAAGCGCGTCTTATTGCACAATTCGATATTGCCAATGGAATAGGACGTTTGGTTAACTTTGAACCCGATGCAACAACAGGCTATGACAAACCGATTTTACGTGTAGATGGAAATGACAAAGGTATATCCCACACCTTTGAAGTAACAGAAGACGTATTTGCAATAGGAAACCGCGGTCTGGTAAATAACAGACAATACTACTTCATGGCTATTGCTTATGCTTACAACAATTGGAAAACCTTTGACCCCAATAACAGTTCGGAACGCGGACAACGTTTCCCCTATTTAGCAGGACGTACTGCCTCCGGTAATAAAAAATTATCACCGAAAATAGCCATTCCCCATAAAACAGTAAAAGGAATAGTTACACGCTCCAACTACGGAGATATGCCCCCTATTACTCGTATTGAAGGACAAGGAAACTCCTCCAACTGGCTGGAACTCTCCGACAAAACACGTGATGAAATTTTGGCGAAAAAACCCATCCCATACAAAGATGGAGAGCACGAAATTAAGTTTGGACACCCCAATTATCCTATTGCTTATGAAATAGAATACAAACCCAACGCAGGACCTCTTGCAGTGAAAGTAATCGACCCGCTCAATGTAGTAGGAAGAGATTACGTTTTGAAATTCACCGGATGTACCGACACATATAACCCGATGGTACCTTCTACCGACCGTACTTTCTCTTACTATATAGATAAAGCAGATTGGAAATTGTATGACGCAGAAACCGGAAAAGAAGTTTCATCAGACGGAATTAAAATAACGATTGAAAGAGATAAAGATACCGTTTTACAACGAACTTATGCAACAAACTATGAGCAGATATACCCCGAACTGGGAATTAGCGTTACCATATCGCAAACATTCCATCCGGGAGATTATTGGGTAAGACGGACAGGAAACGGACTTATCGGTTATTCTGCCACCTTTGCCGACTCTACAAAAAGATGGTTGATAGGGATTCCCGACATAGACGTTCCCGACATTCCTCTTAACTGGATAAGATCCGGAACATATCTTGAACCCGGAGAACAAGGAGACAAACGTTTTTCCGATTATGACGTACGGTTCCATGGAAGAGCTACCACAGCCAAGGCAGTATATGAAATGGAAGCATGGGATCCACAAGAAAATTATGAAAAGATTTATGACAGAACATGGGCTCCATATACCTTATGTGCCGCGTTGGGAGTAACTTCGCTTAACCCCACAGATGTGGTACCCCCTTCAAAAGAAGAAGGAACTGCATACGGTCCGGCACTGAACAGAGCCGATAAAAACATGAATTTTATGACCTCCATAGGTAGTGTTGATATTGTGATTACCCCCGATAAAAGTAAATGGACACGCTCCATGGTCTTGGAAATGGGATGGACATATCAACGCAATGAAGGATATGATCCGACAACAACATCGCCCTACAACCAACCCGAAACATTTTGTCCGCGTAAAGCGCGTTCCATTGACAAATATGGTAACGTTGCAGACCCGAGTGATACTAAAGACAGCACTGACCCCGACCACCCGAACTATATTTCGGCAACAGGGATGAGTTGGTTCCCCGGCTACGCCATTAATGTTGATACCGGCGAACGTTTGAACATCATCTTTGGAGAAAACTCCTCCTTTAGCGCCCATAATGGACGTGATATGAGATTTAATCCGACAAATGTGATTTTCGATGGAAACATGAACTACTACATGGGAGGACAACATTATGTCTATATCATGGGACATAAAGTTATCTACAACCCGCAACCCTTAACCCAACACCCGTCAAATCCGCATGAAATGCCGGCTTATGACGCCTGTGCTAAATATTGGGAACTTTTCAAATCTCCGCGAACAGGACCTAGCCCCGTTTCGCCGACAATTATAGGCGGAAAATTTGCCCGACAATATATTATGGGAAGCTGTATGTATGTTGGTATGCCGATACCTAATGGCGGATATGAAAATATGTTTGACTTCTGGATTACGGAAGACGAAGAAAAATATCAAATGGATCGCTCTAATTTAGATCCGGCTAACACCGAATTTACATTGAAAATCAGAGTAGCCAAACCGTTTGCCCGTTACGCATCGGAAATATGGGAAAACCCCGGAGCAGCCAGAAGATACGGAGCTGTCGGAGAATACAAGATGCCGATTGACGCGGACTACAAAAATGCGCTTAAGAATAACAACTGGCCCATGTATAAATTCTCAACCAAAGGCATGGAACCATACATAGACGTAGAAAAAGCGAAAAAAGATGTAGATCTAATCTCCGTTACCCCCAATCCTTATTATGCGTATTCCAGCTATGAAAGAAACGCATTGGACAACAGAGTACGATTCGGAAATCTACCGGCAAACTGTACCATCTCCATCCATAACATAGGCGGAACGCTGATACGTCAGTTTATCGTAGATAACACTGCGGACTCTGACCACGGAGGCGGTAACTATAAAGGTAATACACTGGACTGGGATTTGAAAAACTTTGCAGGAGTCCCAATAGCCGGAGGTACATATTTAATACATGTCAAAACACCTTATGGCGAAAAAGTCATCAAGTGGTTTGGCGTGATACGAACTGTTGATTTAACAACTTTCTAAAAATTGATGGTCATGGAAATTACAAATAACATAAAAGTGAAGAGTATGAGATATATGTATAAATATATAGCAACAATAACGCTGGTAGCAGTTATGATGTCATCAACCACGTTGTTATTCGCCGGAAATAAAGACCGTTCGGGTCAAGCCGGTGCGACAGAATTATTAATTAATCCATGGGCGCGGTCTTCCGGGTTATCCAATGTAGGTACCGCCTCAGTATCGGGCTTAGAAGCAACATTTATCAATGTGGCGGGACTTGCCCATACCTTAGGCACCCATGCCGTGATTAATTATACTAACTACCTGAATGGCTCCGGAGTGAATATTTATGCACTCGGCGTTGCCCAACAATTAGGACAAGGGAGCGTTTTGGGATTGAGTGTAACAACCGTAAATTACGGAGAGGAAAAAATCACCACGTATGAAAACCCGGATCTTAACCTGGGTACGTTTACCGCCAATAATATGGTTATCGGATTGAGTTATGCAAAAGCGTTTTCAAACAGCATTTTTGCCGGCGCAACCGTTAAAATCATCAACGAGTCGATACACG
>Ga0082212_10004065_pt1 | contig 20489 bp, 16 predicted proteins | sample TergutNt197P3_FD_71548 | JGI IMG/M metagenome (GOLD analysis project Ga0082212, IMG submission 71548) | Neocapritermes taracua P3 segment gut microbial communities from Petit-Saut dam, French Guiana - Nt197 P3 | ecosystem: Host-associated > Arthropoda: Insects > Digestive system > Gut ... | reverse complement strand
GTATGCTGCACGCCATATCGCAAAAAATATTGTAGCCGCCGGAGTAGCAGATGAAATACTGGTGCAGGTATCGTATGCCATAGGCATAGCCAAACCAATGAATATCTTTGTGAACACCTTTGGACGTTCAAAAGTCAATTTATCCGACGGAGAGATAGCTCTAAGAATTGCATCCATCTTCGATATGCGTCCCAAAGCTATTGAAGAACGTTTGAAACTGCGAAACCCGATCTATGTAGAAACGGCTTCATACGGACACGTCGGACGGGAGCCTAAAATTGTTAAAAAAACATTTTCCTCGCGTTACACCGATCCTGTCATTATGGAAGTAGAGTTGTTTACTTGGGAAAAGTTGGACTACATTGACCAAGTGAAAAAGGCATTTGGGAAATAACTATTAACAATTCAAAAACAATAAAAGCAGGTATCTCACGATAACTGCTTTTTTGTTTCCCGGTTGCCCTGGGTGAATAGTATTGTAATAATGAATAATGAAACCAAGTTATTGTTCTTGGACGCATCTAACATGCCAGAGTGATGACTTCAACTGATTCGGTGAATTACCTGCTCCTCCAATAGGAGTTTTGCCGCCAAAAGTAGTCCATGCATGTGTATATATTGAGCCAAATAAGGATTCGGAAGAAACCGTTCCACTCCAGTAATAATCATCCGACAATTTGTTAAATGACGGGCATTTCATTTTGATTTCATCCTGTAAAATCCAAATGGCCTGTAATTCACGTTGTGTCGGAAGCCGCCATATACCGTCTTCGGAATGATATAATGTACAAGGACTTGTTGGAGTTAGGCTAAACGGGTCTGGGGTTGTACTCCAAGGGTAAACGCCGATCACATCGTATTTTGCCACTCTTAAACGATTAAATACTTTTTGGTTGATGACAGAAGTGTCATTACCTACCAGTCCGTTCTTAGATGTTGAAGTATATACATCAGGGGGGAAGTATGCTCCGGCAGCGTTAAAATCTATTCGTGGATATTCGTTTGTACCAGGGTTTACATTACTAATCAAACCTGTCATGGGTGTAGAGCCAGAATCGTCGCGAACGCACCGTGCCCATCTCTTATTTGCTTGCTGGTTGTGACCAATGTTTCCGAATCGGAAGTCGACAATTTGTGCATTTTCGTATTCGGTGTTAGCTGTTGAACTCCAGAAAATGTCGGCATAGTTTGTAATGCCACTTGAGATAGTGAAAAAATTAGAAGTTGAACGGTAATGATAGCTTTCATATGTAATCCATAATCCCATTAATTGCGCTTGCGAGGGTAGATACCATTTGATGTCTGACGGGGTAAGCGCTCCATTTGTGCCAGTTCCTCGATTTTTAAATGCGCAATAATTGATGGCTTCATAAATAGCGCTTTGGTAATCAAAGTAGTTAGTATAAGCAAGTACGCTTGGATTAATAGCCGAGAAGCGACCGTTATAGAGTGCATTGCTTGGCATGACACTAAAACCGGGTGTAGTTTTAAACACAGGCATCGTTGGGAACTCATATAATTGTTCCATTAGCAAGGGCGCTGTATAAATGCTGTCGTCGATTGTAGAAAGACTGGCATATCCGAATCGTCCTACATTAATTGCTGGAAGCTGGGTAATGTATATTATCTTCTCACTGCCCATGTTATTTGTTAAAGCAATACTTCCTGTACGAGAATCGTTTATCCCAGTTTGCAGGTTTTCGTCCAAATGCAGGAATAACTCATCGTTGCCACTCCAATTATCGGTGGCGTCTGTTGTAGTATAATAAGGAAATTTCGATACTTTGATCCAAGAAGCAGAAGTTACAGCGCTTACGAAGGTTTCACCTGGGAAGATGGAATCGCCGACGATAAAGTGGCAGTCGTAAGTTTTTCGTGCTGGGAAAGTCAGGCATTTCACAATATTACCCGCTCTGAGGCATATACTTCCACTAAAATTAACAGAGGGAAATTGCGGGAATTGATTTAAATCCAATTGAAAACCAAAACTGCCACAATGTTGTTTATCCACAAGGACCTGCGCATCCTGAAATCCGTCGGGCGCGAGCGGAAAGTTTGAAAGCGTAGTATCAATATTGACGGCAAATACTTTTTGTCCAATTTGTGTTGTGGGATTATTATTATTAAATGTAGCAAAATCGAAGTAAATCGCTTGCGCATCCGTACAGTATTTAATGGTTGCTAAGCCTGTAACAGGGTCAAACACTATTTCCGACTTATCCAAAGTCAGGTATGTACCATTAATATTGCCATTCATATCGTCATCATTCCATGGCTGTACATCCAGAGAAATTAATGGATCAAGTTCTTGACCTTTAACTTTAATATCTAATGTGTAAATATAATTACGTAAAATTGCATATTTTGTAAGCGGGGTGTAAATAGTGTAGGAATAAGAAGCAACTTTATAACCGTCAATGGCTGTTTCGGTCGGAATGGTTACTTTTATTTTTGTTGAATCAAATGAACTGGTTGGAGCGTCATAACTTGTACGAAAATTTTCATACAAGTATAATGAATCTATTAAACCCCCTGTACCAGTAGACAAAGGAGTCCCTCCAATTCCATCTGGATTGGGGTCGAAAGCGCCTCTCCGGGTGGTAGCGGTTCGTTCTGTATAATTATAATAATGGGGAGATGAAAAGTCAAAGGGAGTTCCGCCGAAAGCAGTAGTAGTGTCAATGGCGTTAATAACCTCTATTCTTATATTATCGTAGTCAATTTTTAAGTCTGACGGGATCACGAGAATGTTTTTTGAAATATGGATTCGCATTTTAGCTACATTTCGAACGAGACAAACTTCACCGTTATAAGCAGCGCCAGAGTGGGACAAAGTAGAATCGCCGCTCATAAAAAAGAAGGTGTTCCTGTTTTCAGCAGGAGGCGGCGCTTTTGGAATTGGCACTTCGTTTGGATGTGTTATTTTAACAGGATTCTTCCAGTTAGCAAAAACATGCACCCTTGTTGGTACCCCTGAGACTAGATTATCAACCTCATAACCAACTCTAAGCGTTGTATCATTAATCACTTGAACTGAATCCGATGGAAAATTATAAAATTTTCCTTCATGAATTGGCGTTGACGACCCCTGATATATGTTAATATATAGCGTGTCTATACTATTTTCTACGTCACTGGCAAATTCATTCGCGTAGGTTGTGATACTTCTTGGGGGAATATAAATTTTCAGTGATATTCCTTTAAAGTCCTTACTTTGCAGATCATCCGGGAATTGATCTACTATATTGTCGCAGGCCGCAAAGGAAAAACCAATTAAAAAAATCAATGCTACTCGTTTCATTTTTTACAATTTTGTTTCTATCAAATACACTTAATAAATTCATTATTACATCATTACAATTTAAATATAACCTTGATCACAAACATGTGATGCTGAAACTTATCTAAATTGACGCGCAAAGATACATTTTAATAAAAAAATGCAGCCTCTACAAATCTATACATTTTTCTTGATTTCAAAGATATTTTCACTTGTAAATCTATACAAGGCTCTACACACTTCTATTTATCTGTTTGCATATCAAATATTTATAATAATCCTAAAAAACGATAATAAATCAGCCTTCTTTTTGCCTTTCATCTTCCAATTCTTTTGTTTTTCGGAGCAGGTCGGACGCGAAAAGGAAGTCTTCGAGCGCCTGATTACCTGAATGAATGACGTATGTTTTGTTACCTTCCCATTCCTTGATCCCCTCTTTAATGAAGATGATATTTTCACCGATATTCAAGACGGAGTTCATGTCATGCGTATTAATGATGGTTGTCATTCCGTACTCGTACGTAATGCTATGGATTAAATCGTCAATGATAATAGCAGTTTTCGGGTCTAACCCAGAGTTAGGCTCATCGCAGAAGAGGTATTTAGGTTGTAGCACAATCGCCCGCGCTATGGCAGCTCTTTTCATCATACCTCCGCTGATCTCCGAAGGATAGCATGGATAGGATTGTTCCGGTAAATCAACCCTTCTCAGGCAAGTAATTGCTCGGTTTTGTCGTTCTTGAAACGAATCGCGAGAAAACATTTCCAAAGGGAACATGACATTTTCCAGCACGGTCATGCTATCGAACAGGGCAGAACCTTGAAAGAGCAGTCCCATCTCGCGGCGAAGCGCTAATACGGCCTTTTTGTTCATTTTCAACAGATCGCGTCCGTCAAAAAGTATCTCGCCAGTATCTGGTGTGACAAGGCCAATCATATTTTTCAGTAAGACAGTTTTGCCGGAACCGCTCCTGCCAATGATCAGATTCGTCTTTCCGGTTTCAAAGAGCGCATTGATATCGGATATAACATTTCGACCGTCAAACGCTTTGGAAAGATTCTTTATTTCTATCATAATCAAGCCAATAAGAGATGAGTTAATACAACGTCGGCCAGCAAGATCATGATGCTGCTCATGACGACGGCGTTGGTACTGGCTTTGCCCACCATCAGGGAACCCCCTTTCACAGTATATCCCAAATAGGCAGCAATAGACGCAATAAGATAGGCATACACGACCGACTTGATGATCGAATAGGTGATGTAGAACGGTGTGAAAAGGAATTGTAATCCGAACTCAAACGCAGCTGGCGTCACATTAACACCTTGCAGGTAACTGGCAAATATGCCACCGGAAATACCTGTGACCATACTAAAGATAACTAAAACGGGTATGAACAGCATCAATCCGGTAATCTTTGGCAGTATCAGGTAATTGGCTGAGTTGACGCCCATCATCTCTAAAGCGTCGATTTGCTCGGTCACACGCATCGTACCTATCTCGGAGGCAATGTTGCTGCCTACCTTTCCGGCGAGAATCAAGCACATGATTGAAGAGGAAAACTCCAACAGAACAATTTCACGCGTCGAATAACCGATAGTGAATCTTGGAATCATAGGCGAACTGATGTTCAATGACATCTGGATAGTCATTACTGTACCGATAAAGATGGATATGATGATGACAATCCAGATGGAATCGACTCCCAACTTGTATATCTCTTTAGTGAGTTGTCGAAAAAACATGCTCCAACGGGTAGGAGTAGTAATCGTCTTCTTCATTAGAAGCACATATTCACCTAACTGGTATAACGCTTTTTTGACCATGATTGACCGAGGTTTTCAACTATAATTTTATGAAGATTTCTAAGCATAGCAGGATATTTTATTTGAAGAAAAAACGGAAGATGTCATTCCCGTTTGCATATAACAGTAGCATGATTAACAAAGCCATACCTGTTATTTGTGCGTATTCGAGAAACTTATCGCCGGGTTTACGACGCGTAATGACCTCGTAGAGCAAAAACATGACATGTCCACCATCCAAGGCGGGGATGGGTAGTATGTTCATAAAAGCAAGAATGATGGAAAGAAAGGCGGTGCGTTCCCAGAAGACACGCCAATCCCAGGCTGATGGAAACAAACTGCCGATTGCACCAAAACCGCCGATACTTTTTGCGCCTTCTTTAGTGAATACATGCTTCATACTGCCGATATAGCTTTTCAGCGTGTTGACCCCCAACTTGGCGCCAGCAGGGAAAGCGTTGAAGAAGTTGTATTTGACCTTGACAGTCTCGAAAATGAGCGACAAGGCGCGTCGCTGGATACCAATATATCCGGCTGTATCAATGCTGACATTCAATATTTCGTGCTGTCCGTCGCGTATCACTTCAACCGGTATTGTAGAGCCTCGTTTAGCGTATAACTCACGGCTCACTTCGGATGCGAACAGCGTACTGATCCCGTCTATACCGACAATTCGGTCATTTTCCTTTAAACCGGCCAATATAGCTGATGGGTATTCCACTTTTTCAATAATCATAGGATAGCGAAAAAAGATAGAGAAATCGTTGTTTCGTAGTACGCGTTGCATCATGTCGTTCGGAATATCTATAGCGACTTCTTTGTCATCGCGCAGGACAGTTACTGTTTTAGCATCAATCATTTTACTGATATCTTCGTAACGTTCGAGCGTCGTCATGTCGGCTTTCAAGAGGATGTCGCCATCGACAAAACCAATATCTTTAAATGTTTCACAGTATTCCATGCCATTCGTAGCGTTTTTGAGCGGGATATAGGTGTCGCCCCAGCACAGGAGAACCATCGAATAGACGAATAGTGCGAGCAGGAAGTTGAAGATCACCCCCGCCGTCATGATTAACAGGCGTTGTCCAGCCGACTTAGAGCGAAACTCGTAGGGTTGGGGCGGTTGCGCTAATTGTTCTTTATCAAGCGATTCATCAATCATACCGGATATCTTGCAGTAACCGCCCAACGGGAGCCATCCGAGGCCATATTCGGTATCGCTTTTTTGAGGTTTGAATTTGAAGATTGAAAACCACGGGTCGAAAAAAAGATAAAATTTTTCGACGCGCACCTTGAATAACCGCGCAAAAATAAAATGTCCTAACTCGTGGATGAGTACCAACACCGAGAGGCTGGCGAACAATTGTAATGCTTTCATTAAAAATGTTTCCATAATTTTAAAAATTGTTTTCAGAAATTGTAATTCGTAATTTGTAATTCGTAATTGACTGCATTGCGAGCCTTCGCGCTTCGGCGTCGGTTTGCACGTAATCTTCGTAAGAAGGATTGGGAACGAACGTAGTCCGGGACATCGTTTGCTCGATGATGTCGCTCATCTGCAGGAAACCTATTATCCGCTTCAGAAAGGCGTCAACGGCTATCTCATTGGCTGCATTCAGGATACAGGGCATGTTTCCTCCTTTTTTAATTGCATAGAAGGCAAACGATAAGTTGCGGAAACGGTCGGTATCGGGTTCCTCAAAAGTGAGCGGGCCGCAGGAAGAAAAGTCGAGACGTCGCGTTGCGCCAGGGATGCGTTCGGGATATGAAAAAGCGTAGGCAATGGGTAGTTTCATATCCGGCATGCTTAGTTGTGCGATAATAGCTCCATCATTGAACTGTACCATCGAGTGGATGATGGACTGCGGATGTACAACGATTTCTATTTGTTCGGGTTGCACGCCGAACAACCATTTAGCTTCAATCATTTCGAATCCCTTGTTCATGAACGATGCCGAATCAATGGTAACTTTGACGCCCATATTCCAGTTGGGATGTTTGAGCGCCTGGTCTATGGTCACATGCTCTAACTCTGTTTTTGTTTTTGTAAAAAAAGGGCCGCCTGATGCAGTAAGCAGAATTTTTTCTATGGTGTTGCCCCGTTCGCCGCTCAGGCATTGAAAAATTGCCGAATGTTCCGAATCGACCGGTATGATAGAGGTTTGGTTTTCGTTTGCTAAATGGGTTATCAGTTCGCCCGCTACGACTAATGTTTCCTTATTAGCCAGTGCGATGTTTTTTTTGGCTTTGATCGCTTCGATGGTGGGTCGAAGCCCTGCATAGCCGACTAATGCCGTTAGGACAATATCTATGGGAGCAGCTGTAACGACTTGAGCGATGGCATCAACGCCGGCCCATACCTTGATAGGTAAGTCTTCGAGCGCTTCTTTTACTTCCGGATATTTTTTTTCATTGGCTATTACCACAGTATCAGGAAGATAACGTTGCGCCTGCGCGATCAATAATTCCGCATTGTCATTGGCAGTCAAGGCATATACCTCGAAAAGATCAGCGTGTTTGCTTACAACCTCCAAAGCTTGTGTGCCTATGGAACCCGTTGAACCTATGATTGCCAATTGACGTGCCATTTATTGAATTAAAATTTAATATTTGAAATTTGAAAATTATTTTTCTTTAAATATTAACCATTTACCCCTTACTCTTTAATCATAAATCATTAAAATGCGATATACTCTTCGGGATTGACAGCGGCGGTTTTGTGCCATAACTCGAAGTGAAGATGAAGACCGGTCGACAGCAATCCTGTATTCCCAACAATGGCGATAGCCTCTCCTGCAACCACCCGGTCGCTAACTTCTTTTAAGAGGATATCGTTATGTTTATAAATGGAAGTGAAATCATTTTTATGCTGCAAGATGATGACATTTCCAAAATTAGGGTCAAAACCGGCATAGATAACAGTTCCATCCAGTGTAGCAAGTACATTTTCTTTGGGCGCCGATGTCAGATCAATACCAAAATGGGAAGTGACAGCGTTGAAAGCGGCTGAAATGATCCCGTTCAACGGTTTGCAGAAAAATATTTCAGTCTGTACAGGATTGGGATTAAGCGCTGTCAGGTTGTATTTTTCATCTTCTTCAAACTGTTTGATGAATGCGGCTTCCCGCTCGCCAAGTTGGATGTCGTAATCCGCTGTAGTATATGATGATGAAGCGACATATTGCAGTGAATCAATGGAGACATTACCGGATAAAATTTCTGTCAGATTTTCGATATATCGGGATTGAATCGTTATTTTTTCTTCCAGCGAATCGGCGCGTAACGCATTTTGAAGGATGTCCTTTCGTATCTCTACATCTAAATATCCCGGAAGATAGTTGCGTATAGGCGTAAGGATGATAATGACAGAGGTGACCGTTATCAGGAAAAAGGCGAACAGGCAGATGTAAAAAAAAACTGTCAATTGGGAAAGTCGGAATGACCACACTTCTTCCAGCATCGATTCGTTGAAGAATGAAAACTTATATTTAAATCGGATACGTTTCCAAAAAGACTTGGTATTTCGTTTCATGCGTTGTTATATATCTAAAAAACCTTCCGGTAATGACAGGTGCATCACTTGTTGATTATGTTGTATCGACGTCATGAGCGCTAAGGGAACGAGTATTTCATTACCTTTGTAATCTACCGTTAGCAAGACGTTTGGGGTGTTGTCATCAACATCTATTACCTTTCCGAGCGTTCCAATTTGATCATCGGTGATGGTATATCCGACCAAACCGTCCAAAGAAACAGGGCGTTCATCATTCAACGGCAACAATTCAGAGGTGACATAAGCAAGTTTGCCGGTCAGGAATTTCACTTTCTCTTCAGAATCTAAATTTTCAAATGTCAAGAGTGTGGACGAAGTGCTTTTTTGTCGGTATGATGCTATGAAGAAAGGAATCCGGATACCGTCAATATCACAGACAATAAAAGGGTCGCCGGCGATGGAGGCAATATCATAGTCCGTAATTAGCGAGATTTCGCCTTTTACGCCATGCGGTTTAGCAAACATGCCTATTTTTTGTAACCCTTTTTCTTTTATCATAATTTTCAATTTTCAATTCTTTTAATACATGCGCCGAGTTTGTTCAGTCGTTTGTCGATAAGCCGGTATCCTCTGTCTATCTGTTCGATATTATCAATACGGCTGACGCCTTTGGCGCTCATGGCGGCGATCAGTAGCGCTATACCGGCGCGAATATCCGGCGATACCATTTTGGCGCAACGTAGCTGCTGACGATTACCATGCCCGATAACAGTTGCGCGGTGTGGATCGCACAAAATGATTTGCGCGCCCATATCAATCAAGTTATCCACGAAAAACAGACGGCTTTCAAACATCTTCTGGTGGATGAGAACGCTTCCTGTCGCCTGTGTAGCGACCACTAACATGACGCTGAGCAGGTCGGGAGTCAATCCCGGCCATGGCGCGTCGGCAATCGTCATGATAGAGCCGTCCATGAAAGTTTCTATCTCATAACAAGTTTGGGCAGGAATAAAAATATCGTCATCCCGCTTTTCGAGGCGGATACCTAACCGGCGGAACGCATCCGGGATCATACCAAGTTTGTCGTAACAAGTATGCTTGATAGTGATTTCAGAACCGGTCATGGCGGCCATGCCGATGAAACTGCCAATTTCAATCATGTCGGGAAGGGTGGTGTGCGTTGTACCGTGTAAGCGCTGTACCCCCTCAATAGTAAGCAAGTTTGAGCCTATCCCGTGAATCCGGGCTCCCATGTTGTTAAGCATGAGCGACAGTTGTTGAATGTATGGTTCACAGGCGGCATTATAAATGGTTGTTGTCCCTTCGGCTAATACAGCGGCCATGATGATATTGGCTGTTCCGGTCACAGAAGCTTCGTCAAGTAGCAGATATTTACCTTTTAACCCAGCGGTTTTGATTTCACATATACGTTGATTTTCATCATAATGGATAGTAGCGCCGAGTTCGCGTAAGCCGCTCAAATGGGTATCAAGACGGCGGCGTCCTATCTTGTCGCCTCCAATCTGCGGAAGAACGGTTTTACCGAAACGACCGAGCATAGGGCCTAATATCAGGACTGAACCGCGTAAGGAGGCAGCCTTGCGTATATACTCTTCCGAAAATAAGTAGTCAAGGTTTATGTCGCTTGCCTGTAACGACCAGGCTTCATCGGACAAACGTTTTACCTTAACGCCTATTTGCTGCATCAGATAGAGAAGGTTTCGGATATCGAGGATGTCAGGAACATTATGCAATTCAACAACATCGGAAGTTAATAAAGAGGCGCAAATAACCTGCAAGGCCTCATTTTTTGCGCCTTGCGGGTTAATATCGCCACATAACGTATGGCCGCCTTCTATCAGAAATGAGTTCATTGTCCTTTGCGAGCGTGATTTTTCTTATTCTTTTTCGAGGGTCGCGGCGGTGGCGCTTCTACCAGATTGGCCACCTCTGCAAGTTTAATCATGTTCTCATAGCGTATAATCCTACCCTCTGACAGATCGGCTAAGTCTTTCAGTATTTTACGATTATCAACCGAATCTTTGTTCCACATCAGGTACGACTTTTTCATCTGATTGGCAATCATTAGAATTAGCGCTTCTTTGGCTTCACCCTCTTCCATCTCGGAGGCTACATTAATTAAATGTTCTAGTATCTCGCCATAGTGACGGTAAATAACTTCACTGCTGTGATAGGGTACAAGCGGAGGTCGCTGATGCAGGTTTTCTTTCTGTAAAACTGTGTATGGATAATCCACATCCAATTTAAAATCCGACATGATAGCCAGTTGATCCCACAGAATATGCTTGAAATCGTTTACGTCGCGTAAATGTGGGAACATATTGCCCATAATACTGATGATTGTTGTCGCACAATGGTTGCGTTCATCTCGGTTCTTAATGGTCAGACAATGGTCAACCATATTTTGAATGTTTCGCCCATATTCAGGTAAGGAAAGGCGTTTTACTTGCGTATTATATTCCATATTTTATTTCAATAAAAATTCAGTAATCACTTTGACAAACGACTCGCGCGGCATTGCGCCTGCTGAGCGTTGTGGGTCGCCTTTTGCAGGAATAAAAAAGTATGTGGGGATACTGTTAATCCTAAACGCTTGCGCCAACGCTCTTTCATTATCTGTGTTTATCTTATAAACAATGATTTTTCCCTTATACTCTTTCGCAAGTTCTTTCAGGATAGGATCAACCATCCTGCATGGTCCGCACCAATCGGCATAAAAGTCAATGATACAGGGTAATTTGCCTTCATAGACGAAGCTGTCTTTATTTTTCTCGTAGTTGAATATTTTTTCCAGGAAGTCTTTTTTTGTCAATACAATGACTTCGCCGGAAGTATTTTCGTTTTTTTCTGCTGCTGTTTTTTTTGCAGTTTGCGCGTTGATGTTATCTGTAGTAAACACAAACGCGGCAAATAAAAAAATGATTTTGATAGTTCTCATCGAATAAATACTTAAAATTGTGCCGCAAAGATAGCAAATCTAATTGAAAATTACAAATTACAATTGTCGCGAATCCTATAAGTGACCTGACGGTACGCCGAAGGTGTAGAATTCGCATTACACTGTGTGAAGCGATAACGTAACACAGGACAAGACAGACGCTACTAATCCAATAACTACAAAGTAGTTTAGCCGGCTAACGGGGTTGTTACAACTAGCGTCAAAGCTCCAGCTTTGATTATAACGAACATATGTGTTACCTTTGCACTTTATTTTAAAAATGGATATTTCTCAACACACAACATACAATTTTCAGCTGTTTGTTCACGAACATGCGAATGATGATCCTGAGGAACTCCTTTTACACGCTTCGCGTTATCCGAAGGTAGATGTGAAAGAAGCTGTTATTCATATAAAAGCTAAGCGTCGGATCAAGGATAAAGCGCCGGCATGGTATCAGGATGACCGTTTGATTTTTCCATCTGAGCTGTCTGCCGAACAGTGTTCGTCGGAGCTGACAGCCAAGTATAAACAACGATTCGTCCAACCCAACGACCTGCTTTGCGACTTAACAGGGGGTATGGGCGTTGATGCGTATTATTTTTCGCAAAAAGTTGGTCATGTCACTTACATCGACAGGGATGAAGCCTGTTGCCGTGCGGCGCAATCGAATTTTCAAACGCTTGGCGCTGCAAACATTGAAACCATCACCGGAGATGCCGTCGAATTATTAGCAAAAAACCTTTTAAGAGACATAACCGTCTTTTATATAGACCCTTCACGTCGGGATACAGGGAATAAACGGGTATATGCTATTAACGATTGCGAGCCTGACCTGATGAAAATATTCGCGCTGTTACCTGCACCATACCGGATTATCATCAAACTTTCCCCAATGCTGGACATCAAGGAGACGTTGTCCATGATTCCGAGTGTTCAGGAAGTACATGTCGTTTCGATAAAAAACGATTGTAAAGAGTTCTTAGTCATTTCCGATAGTGTTCAGACCAAGCGTGGCTTGCATGAAGATGTTTTTTCGGATTACAGGTCAGCGGGTTTTGAAAGCAAGCAATGCAACCCTGCGGTTTATTGCGTGAATTATGTTTCTAAAGAGGTTGTACAATCTTTTCATTTTCGCTTACAAGACGAGCAAGTTGCCGAGGTATCGTATGTTAGCTATGCTGGGCGTTATTTGTATGAACCAAACGCTTCTCTCTTAAAAGCAGGAGCATATAAGTCAGTAGCGATGCAATATAGCGTAAAGAAGTTGCATCCAAGTAGTCATCTTTATACATCCGATCAACCGGCAATGACATTTCCCGGCAGGATATTTAAGGTCACAGACGTTATTCCGTTCAACAACCGGATATGCAAATCCTTATCATCTGTGATCCCCCAAGCCAATATTACTGTCAGAAACTTCCCGCTTTCGGTCGATGCATTTAGAAAGCGCACACATATTTGTGAAGGCGGCGACATCTATTTATTTGCCACCACGCTGTCCGACAATCAAAAAGCGCTGCTTATTTGTCACAAATTACCGTGATGAATCCGTCTTTGAAGGTGATACGGGCGTCGTGGTCTAACAGGAAGCGGATGACTTGCAGGTTTTTGTCCTTGTCTAAAGGGAGCGTGTCGGCTAAGGTCTGAATATTTTGCGTTGGATTATTAGCAGATAAGCAAAAAAGCGCTTCACGTACCATGTTAAATTCCCAGTTTTGGAGTCCTGCCTCTTTTTTTTGCAAGCATACGTCGCAGATACGGCAGTCGGTATCCGATTTTTCGCCAAAATAGCTTAATAACAGACGGGCGCGGCAAATGTTTGGCTTTGTGATGTATTCTATCACTTTAACAATGCGTTGTGAAGTACGTTCCCTACGTTCTTCATACGTATTATGTGGAAAAAAAACACGCTTTGCATCTTCTCTGTTTCTGGTATAAATAATCTTGGGAAGCTCTTTCTTTGGGATATAATTGATGATATGCGTTTTCGACAATGCGACAAGCGCTTTGTAAACGGTATCGTGTGTGGAATGGATACGCGTAGCGATGAGCGATTCGTCGATGAAGACATAATCGGCAAAAAGACCAGTATAAGAGCGCAGGATGACTAGGATAATCTCGTCGGTCAACCTGTCGAAATGCAATTTATACAATTCATCACGGTTGACGAAGAACATAAGGCGCGAACTACTGTCCGGCTCTTCAACGTATTCGATATATCCGGCTGATTCAAGTATTTTCAGCGCATAATAGGTTTGGATAGAGGGCAGTTTGAAAATTTTACAAAAGTTTGGCAGCGAGAAGTCATGTGACAGAAAAGCGCCGAAGCCAACGGCGATCTGAAAATAATGACTCAACGCATCGTACACGCGCAAGATAAATTTTTTATCTGGATATTCGTCTGTCATCCTTTTTTCGAGCTTGGATGTTTCGTTGGAAGAACACAAAGCGATGGCGAAAGCCTTTTTTTCGTCGCGTCCCGCGCGTCCTGCTTCCTGGAAATACTCTTCCAAAGAGCCGGGCATGTCCATATGAATGACTATACGCACATCCGGTTTGTCGATTCCCATACCAAAGGCGTTTGTGGCAACGATGATGCGACAAGTTCCTTTTTTCCAGGCGTCCTGCCGCATAGTTTTGTCGTCGCGGTTCAGACCTGCATGAAAAAAGTGAGCCGTAAAACCTGCTTGCTGCAGTTCTTTTGCTATTTCCTGCGTATGTTTACGGTTTCGAACATAAACGATGGCTGTTCCCGCTATCTTATTTAATATATGTATAAGCTCGTCCCTCTTATTTTCTGTGTGACGGACGATATAGGCCAGATTATCGCGTGAAAAACTTTTAGTCAGCACATTTTTTTTTCGGAACAGCAGTTTGTTCTGAATATCGTCCACGACATGCGATGTAGCAGTAGCAGTTAGCGCCAACACAGGGATGTTTTCGGGCAACATTTTCCGGAGGTCGGCAATCCGAAGATAGGAAGGCCTGAAATCATACCCCCATTGCGAAATACAGTGGCTTTCGTCAACAACCAGCATATTGACATTCATCATCGACAGTTTCCTTTTGAACAAATCCGTATGAATACGTTCCGGCGAGATATAGAGAAACTTGTAGTCGCCGTAAATACAATTATCGAAATGTTTGTTTATTTCGTCGGATGTCATATTGGAATGAACAGTCGTAGCTTTGATACCCCGTGAGCGCAGATTATCAACCTGGTCTTTCATAAGGGCGATTAGCGGGGTTATGACAATACATAATCCTTCAATCATCAAAGCAGGAACCTGAAATGTGACGGATTTCCCCCCCCCGGTAGGCATCAATCCGAGTGTATCTTTACCGTTGAGTACAGACCTGATAATATCCTCCTGCAACGGCCGAAAAGATTTATAACCCCAGTATTTTTCTAACGTCTCAAGAAGCAAGTTATTCAAATAATTACGAATTACAAATTTTTAATTTTTAATTTTTAATTGAATCCGACGGTCTGATGTCTTTAATCAATAATTGCAAGGATGTGGTTCCGTTATAGACGTTTTCTTCAATAGTATAACAGATGTCCACCGGATGATCTTTGAGATATCGCTCGTGTTCGCTCATGCCAAAAGCAATGGCATGAACAGGAATCTTCGCAGTGTCATCAATCAACTCTAATTTCAAATGTGTTCCTTCCTTACCGACGATCCGACTTGTTCCGAAATCTTTTACTTTATAAGAGGCAAAGACAGGTTTTTCATTATCCGGCCCGAAAGGATTCATCCTTTTAAGGTCGTTCATCAGGGCTGTGTTCACGTCCATTAACGTGATGACTGTATCAATATCTATTTGAGGGGTCATTTGTTCCGGTCTTATTTCGTCGGAAGTAATTTTCATAAATCGTTCGATAAATGCAGCCAGATTAGCTTCACGTAATGACAGACCCGCTGCATACGTATGTCCGCCGAAATTTTCAAGCAGGTCGCGACAATTTTCGATGGCTTTATAGATGTCAAACCCAGCGATTGAGCGGGCGGAACCGGTTATCAAACCAGACGATTGCGTAAGGACGACAGCCGGTCGGTAGTATTTTTCGGTAAGCCGCGATGCAACAATCCCTATGACGCCTTTGTGCCAATTCGGGTTAAAAAGAACAATACCTTTCCGGTCTTCTATATCCGTCAGTTCGTCAATGATAGCATTGGCCTCGTCTGTTATTTTACGATCCATCTCGCGCCGTTCATCGTTGTAGAGGTCTATATTTGCGCTTTTTTCACTCGCCACCTTTTCGTCTTTTGCAAGCAGCAAGTCAACCGCTTCACGACCGTTCATCATACGTCCCGAAGCATTGATACGCGGCCCTATTTTGAATACTAAATCGCCAATAGACAGCTCTTTACCTGTAAGCCCGGAGGTTTTAATAATACCTTTCAATCCAACGCTCGGATTGTAGTTTAATTGCCGTAATCCGTAGTAGGCGAGGATACGGTTTTCGCCGGTTATCGGCACAATGTCGGAGGCGATGCTGATGGCTGTTAGTTCCAATAAACGTTCAAGCGTCGAAAAAGGGATTTCGTTACTCATTGCAAAAGCCTGCATGAACTTAAAACCTACCCCGCATCCGGATAAATGCTCGTAGGGATAGGCCGAATCGGCGCGCTTCGGGTCTAATACAGCAAAAGCATCCGGTAGTTGTTCATCCGGCATGTGATGGTCGCAGATGATGATGTCAATGCCTTTTTCTTTTGCATACTTCACCTTTTCAATTGCTTTGATGCCGCAATCCAACACAATAATCAATTTGAACCCATTCTCAATCGCATAATCAATGCCTTGATAGGAAATCCCATACCCCTCGTCATAACGGTCGGGAATGTAATAGTCCAGCAAGGTAGAGTAGGGACGCAGAAACCTGTACACAAGCGAAACCGCCGACGTACCATCTACATCATAGTCACCATAAATCAATATCTTCTCATTGTTGCCTAAAGCCTTGTTTAACCGCTTAACCGCTTTGTGCATATCCGGCATCAAAAACGGGTCGTGCAGTTCGCTCAAGCTTGGCCTGAAAAATTTTTTCACCCCAGTCACAGAGGTAATTCCACGTTGTACAAGTAGTTGGCAGATCACAGGGTTGATCTTTAGTTCCTCTGCCAACTTCTCTTGAGCGCGCAATTCCTCTTCTGTACGGGTTTTGATGCACCATCTCTTTAACATTATATTTTGTTTTTATTTTTTTCATTTTAAAATAAAATTTGTACCGCTTGTATTGCACATTTAGTGGTGCAATTGGAAAATTTCAATCGGTAAAGATACGGAAAATAATAATAACCTGTTCGGTTATTAAAAAAAATTTAGTTTATTTGCGTTTATTTATGTATTATTAACATTTGATCGCCTTGGGATTCATAAGCGACATTTTTTAAAATTTTCAATTTTCAATTATAAACGCTATCTTTACGCCCTCGAAATTAATATAAAACGTTATACTATGGAACCTTCAAAAGTTTTTTTTACGAATTTACGCACATCACCCGGCAGTAACTTATTAGATAAGTTGGAAAAGCTGGTAAAGATGGCTGGACTGTTAAAAATGGATTTTGACAAGAAATTTGTCGCGCTTAAGATTCATTTTGGCGAACCGGGCAACTTAGCTTTTATTCGCCCGAATTACGTTGCCCGCATAGCAAAAATCCTTCAAACAGCCGGAGCCAAGCCGTTTCTGACAGATAGCAATACGTTATATTCCGGCGGTCGCTCGAATGCAGTAGATCATATTCAGGGCGCGATGGAGAACGGATATAATCCTATCTCGGCGTTCTGCCCGGTTCTCATCGCCGACGGGGTGAAGGGTACGGATTATCGCGAACTGCCCTTTAACGGCAAATATTGTAAAGCGCCAAAAGTAGGCGCTGCTGTTGTCGATGCCGACATTATCATCAGCCTGAACCATTTTAAAGGGCATGAGCAGACCGGCTTCGGCGGCGCGCTGAAAAATATAGGCATGGGGAGCGCCAGCGTAGGCGGCAAATTAGAACTTCATTCCAGCTCTAAACCTATTATCGAAACAGTGAACTGCAAGGGTTGTAATATATGTGTGAAAAATTGCGCCCACGACGCCATTCACCTCAATGCAGCAAAGAAAGCGGTGATAGATTATGATAATTGTGTGGGGTGCGGACAGTGTATCGCTGTTTGCCAATACGAATCGGCGGTGTTGGACGATTGGGACACTTCGGGCGTCCTCAACAGTAAGATCGCCGAGTATTCAAAAGCGATTTTAGACGGAAAACCTCATTTCCATATCAGTTTTATCATGAATGTATCGCCCGACTGCGATTGCTGGGGCAACAATGATGCGGCTATCGTTCCCGACCTCGGCATTGCCGCCTCGTTTGATCCGGTAGCCATCGACTGCGCCTGTGCCGAGCTAGTGCTGAAAGCGCCTGTATTACCTGAAAGCCGTTTGATGGATAAATGTAAGGGACACATCAACGAAAATGATGATAAATTTCTCATCGTTCATCCCAATGCCCGGTGGAGGTCGGGACTGGCTTATGCCGAAGAAATAGGTCTTGGCACGCAACAGTACGACTTAATAACGGTTTGATTTGACATCAACAGTATGATGCGTGATTACACAATATGCGCCGTTTCTACCCCTCCCGGCATTGGGGGAATAGCTGTAATACGCGTTTCAGGCACGGATGCGATTACAATCTGCGACAGATTGTTTATGTCTCGCTCCGTTCCTCTCAATGACGGAGATGGACTGTCAAGCAAAAGACTGATGGATTTGTCGGCCAATGTGGTAGTAAATAAACATATCTGCCGTGATGGCGAAGTATTAGACAATGCGCTTGTTACCGTGTTCCGGTCGCCGCACTCGTTCACAGGCGAAGATACGGTGGAGATATCGTGTCACGGCTCGCTTTATATTCAGCAAACAATCATGCAATGGCTGATTGAAGGTGGCGCGTATCAGGCGCTCCCCGGCGAATTTACGCAACGCGCCTTTCTCAATGGGAAGATGGACTTGTCGCAAGCCGAAGCTGTGGCCGACCTCATCGCTTCTACCTCTTTCGGGATGCACCAGTTAGCTATGAATCAGATGCGAGGCGGATTTTCCGGCGAACTGAAATATCTACGCCTCCAACTCCTTGAAATTGTATCGCTTATCGAATTAGAGCTTGACTTTGGCGATCATGAAGAACTTGAATTTGCTAATCGTGAAGAACTGCGTACCTTAGCTGTACAAATCCGGAACCAAATAGGAGATTTGATCAATTCGTTTGCGGTTGGTAATGTAATAAAAAATGGAATACCCGTCGCTATCATCGGAAAGCCGAATGTTGGCAAATCGACGCTTCTCAATGCACTGCTAAATGAAGAACGCTCCATAGTAACGGACATCCCAGGTACGACTCGCGATACGATTGAAGAGACGTTATATATTCAAGGACAACTGTTTCGCTTTATTGATACGGCAGGTTTACGCGACCATACCGACGACCATATCGAAGCGTTAGGCATTCAGCGTAGCTTTGAAAAAGCGGAAAGAGCCTCTATTATCCTGTATCTTTTCGACCTGACGCAGGAAGACCCGGATGACATCATCCCAACCAGTCATTGGTTACAAAAATTCAATAAACCAATACTGATGGTCGGCACAAAAAACGACATTGCGTGTCGCAGCCCGATTCATACTTCCGGTAATGTACAAGCGATACATGTCTCGTGTAAGATACCCGCCGATATTGAAAGGGTGAAAAATTACATTGTAAAACTAACCAATATTCAAAAAGTAACGGACACCGGAGTGATCGTGACGAATGTACGCCATTACGAGGCCTTATACCGTGCCTACGAATCCATCAAACGGGTCATTGAAGGCATTGACCAAAATCTTTCCGGCGACCTTCTAGCGCAAGACCTGCGCGAATGTCTGCATTACCTCGGCGAGATAACCGGCGGCGAAATAGCCACCACCGAAGTCCTCGACAACATATTCTCCAAGTTCTGTATAGGGAAGTAACCGGGAAGTAACAGGATGTAACAATCATTTACTTCACCTGAAAGGGCGCGTTTGCTGTCGAAACGAAGCCAGTACCATCCAGGATATAAACATATAAACGGTAGTTATTTGGTTCTTTGATAGATGTACTCAAGGTGTTTACGCTTGTGGTTATCACTTCGCCGATTCTGTCAGGGCGCGGCTCGTATGCGCCGCCTGATGCGGTAACGGTAGCTTCTTTAAGTATTTCCCAGACATACGTCATCGTATCTCCTTCGCGGTCGGCGGCCTCTATTTTTGCCTCGAATGATTCGCCGGCTTTCACAGTTATATTGTCGGATGGCTTGGTATTATTAATAAAAATGCCGCTTACAACTGGCGCGGTTTGCGTCGGCTCGACGCCTGTCCATACGCGTTCCATCGCTTCGACCATAGGCGTTTTTTCGCCCTTCAAAGGTAGACCTTCTACATTATTTTCAACGAACATGCTAAACCATGTAGGCGTTCGTTCTTCCTTCTGCCCCCATAGGAATACAAAAGAGCCCAAGCATCGCGGCGGATTCTTGATAAAACTGTTATAGCGTTCTTCGTAAACAATGCGTTTTTCTTCGCTGGACTGCTCTAATGGCGCCCGCCATGCGGTTCTGGAGGTCTCCCACCAGCCTGTCGGCCCCCATTCCGTGATGATGTAAGCGCCTTTATATTTCGAGTTTTCTACCATACGTTCTACTTGGGATATCGCGCCATAGCTGTTGATCCCTATCACATCCAACGCCGGAGCATGTTCGGCTATCACATCCAGCGCTTTTGCATTATGAGCAATAACGGTCGAAACAAGATGACGGCTGTCGATGGATTTTATCAGCAGGGCAAGCTCGTTGACAAATTGCCAAACCAAAGGCGTATTAGCCCCTACAAGTTCAATTTCATTACCAATACCCCAAACTAACAGGTT
>Ga0082212_10004064_pt1 | contig 20490 bp, 13 predicted proteins | sample TergutNt197P3_FD_71548 | JGI IMG/M metagenome (GOLD analysis project Ga0082212, IMG submission 71548) | Neocapritermes taracua P3 segment gut microbial communities from Petit-Saut dam, French Guiana - Nt197 P3 | ecosystem: Host-associated > Arthropoda: Insects > Digestive system > Gut ... | reverse complement strand
AGGCGTTCAAACAACGAGCGACAAGCGGTGATGTTGTTCTGGAGATTGTTTCTGATGGATTGACTACGACGCATAAATCTGCTCTAAAACGGGAAGTGGAAAAGTGAAGAATAGCAATCTAACTGTAGTGGTGAAAGAGCAATTTGATAATTTAATTTGCGGACTGTTCCATAGATGATGTTCATTCACAAGAGGTGCCTTTTTCGTCGATTTCGATGGCGAATCAATCTTTAGCGGGGGGCATCCACGGAACACGTCCTCCTTCTTGAATTTGACGGCGGAGTTTCGCCTCGAGTTCCCGAAATTTCGGCGGTGATTCTTTGCTCATTTCCTTTGTTTCCAAAGGATCGCTGTTGAGATCATACACCTCCCGATCACTGAACGGCGTGTTCTGAAGAATTTTCCAGCCGCCATCAATGTACGCCTCGTTGGTCTTCATCCCAAAATACCCGGAAGCCTCACGGCGGACAAAGTACAACGGTCGCTCTGACAATTTCGTCTCCTTGCCCGTCAGGATGCCGAGCAGACTGAACCCATCAAGCCGCTGTGGAAAAATGGCTCCCCTCGCGGTACTCAAATCAACACCCGCCAATTCAAGCACCGTCGGATAGATGTCCAACTGAACCCCTTCCACTTCGGAAACCGAACCGGCTTTGATTTTCCCATTCCAGCGGGCGAGACACGAGATCGCCAGTCCCCCTTCGTACATGGAACCCTTACCGTCGCGGTGGGGACCATTGTACGCTTCCGTGTTCAGGGGACCGCCATTATCACTCAGAAAAATAACCAACGTGTTCTTGTCGAGTCCCGTCTTTTCCAATGTTGTCAATACTTTGCCGACTCCTTCGTCCAGATGTTCAATCAGCGCAATGAGCCGAGCCCGATTTTCGGAGACATCCGGTTCACGCTTCTTGATGCGTTCCAGAACATTCGGCGGCGGCTGGACAGGATCGTGCGGCGCATTATAAGACAGATAAAGGAAAAACGGCTTGTCTTGTTTCATTGCCCGATCTTCAAGGTACTCGCAAGCCCAATCCGTAAACAGGTCGGTGGCGTGAGTACCCGCCACGTCAATCGCCTCGCCGTTTCGCCGCATATAATTGATTCCATGCCGGAGATGATTCCAATAATCTTCCATCATATCGCCGAGGAATCCGTGAAAAAAATCGAACCCGCGCTCGTTCGGCAGATTGGGCGATTCGAGACCGAGGTGCCATTTTCCGATGTGAGCGGTTTGATAGCCGACTTTCTGCAACGCTTCCGGCAATGTAATAAGGCTCTGTTGTTGGAGGAGAAAACCGCAGGACTCCGGTTCATGCGTTCGGATCACACCGGGAACACCGGCGCGGTCGGGATACATACCACTGAGCAATGCAGCCCGGGAGGGGGAACAGACCGAACTGTTGGCACGAAACTTGGTGAACCGCATCCCTTCTTGTGAAAGTGTGTCGATGCATGGTGTCCTGATGTTCGGACCGCCATAGCAACTCAGGTCTCCCCAGCCGAGATCGTCGACGATAATAATGACAACGTTGGGTCGTTCGGCTTCCGTGGCGAACACGCTGCTACCCAAGCAAAGAAAAAATCCCAAGAGAAAAAGGTATTGTTTTGCCATTGTTTACTGTGTTTTTTTGGGGGAACCATCGTGGAGAGACTTTTTTAGCATTTCCCTGATCAATCTTCGGATTAGTGTAATCGTTTTCAAAATGAACCGCAAGTCCACCCACGCGATCTGCAAGTTTCAACATGGGTTGTCATTTCGACCGTAGCGGAGCGGATGGAGAAATCTCACCGAACCGATGGAGTCTGGAATTTCAGACCTTTCGTGGAGGTGAGATTTCTCCCGCTGGCGAAATGATATTTCCTATTTTACTCATCTTACAAACTTGCAATCGACCTGCCATCGAACTGCCCTTTCTTCTGAAAAATGGTACAATGACTGTACTGAATAGTATGAGGTATTCCAACGTTTGCATAGAGGCATTCACCTGTTGCTTGCCGGAAGAGATTGTTTCGACCGAGTTGCTGGAAAAACGGTGCGAACCGCTCTACCGCCGCCTCCACTTGCCGGAGGGAAGACTCGAAGCACTGACCGGTATCAAGGAACGCCGTATTTGGGAGTCGGGCAAAACACCCGGTCAGCAAAGTATTCTGACCGTTCAAAAACTGCTCGAACAGACCGGTTTTGACCCGAATAGAATTGGTGCGCTCATTCACGGTTCCGTGTGCCGGGATTATCTTGAACCGGCTACGGCGTGTAGCGTCCATCGGGCATTGAACTTTCCACCGACTAGTTTTGTTTATGACATTTCTAATGCGTGTCTCGGAATCGTGAGCGGAATGATTCAAATTGCCGACATGATCGAACTCGGTCATATCGAGGCGGGTATCGTTGTCGGCACAGAAAGTTCCCGATCACTGATGGAAACTACGATTCAACATCTCAATACCGATCTTTCGCTGACGCGTAAAAGTGTGAAGTCCGCATTTGCGTCGCTGACCATCGGTTCTGGAAGTGCGGCGGTACTCCTTGCCCATCGGAACATCTCCCGAACCGGCAACCGGCTACTTGGCGGGGCAGTACATGCCGAAACCAAATTTTGCGATCTTTGCCGAAGTGATACAGACCAATCCGGCGGCGATACGATGAGTCCGTTGATGCAAACCGATTCCGAAACACTGATGAAAGAGGGGATTGCCGCCGCGGCTCAATGTTTTGAACGCTTTTTGACGGAAACCGGCTGGACACGCGTGGATATTGACCGGACTTTTTGTCATCAGGTGGGACGTGCTCATCAAAAATTGTTATTTGAAACGTTGAATATTCCGCCAGAGTTGAATTTTTCAACGTTAGAATACCTCGGCAACACGGGAAGTGCGGCACTGCCAACGGCGGCGGCAATAGGAATTGCGACCAGTTCCGTTCCAAACGACAGTCAGTTAGCACTGCTCGGCATCGGGTCAGGCATCAATGTTATCATGCTTGGCATTGATTGGCATCGAACGCTTCCCACTGGGCAACAATCACGTGCAACGATCAAAGTTGCAGAAAATTTTCAGTAGAAGACGGTCACACTCTCAGAGAATGTTGGTGTCAAAGTTAAGTGCAATAAGTGTCCAAGGATTGCTGGGAGTGCTTGGCAAACTACTGGAGGACGACGTACTATTGGAAGGCTTGCGGTAGAACGTGAATGTCCAAATCACTGGACACTGGTCGTACTTCAGAACGTACCGAAACATGATAACGTCGTTGCCGACTTTTTTTTCTTCAATTTTTTCCCAGTTGTGTATATCGCCGAACTGAATTTTACATTCATCGACTTTGGTTCGCAGTCCCGTCGTAGGAAGAGAAGACGAAGTACCTGTGCCAAGAGAGGCAGAGGAACTTTGCGGAGGGGCAAGCGGACTGTTGCTGTTCCGAAGAAAATCATCAATCGCCGAAGCACTCCCCTTCTTGAGAGACTCAAAAAAGGTTTGAATTTTCTTTCCTAATTCAGGCTCCATGGTTGACTCTATAGGAGATGTAGGCATCTGAGCGTCCACAGGAATAAGCCGGAGGACAGGAACCAAAAGCAGGACGCAAACCGCTACCGCCATGATGCCGTAAACATTTTTGTACAAGTGGTCATATTGCCGTTTCAACTGATTCTCTCCTTAATACATGTGCCCTAACTTTTCCTAACACCACTTCGCATATACCTCACGCCGCTTGTCATCAACGCACTTCCGTATCCTTGCTCTTCCATTGTGTCGCAAAACTGGGAATAGAGTTCCGAGTATTGCGTATGCTTTTCGGGATTGGGAAAAAAAGTCGCATCGACTGCAAGCATTGCTTCGGCAACGTCTCCTAGTGAACGAAACTGGCTTCCCAGTGCGGCAATCATCGCGGTTCCAAATGCGGCACTGCTTTGCCCTCTCATACGCCGATTGATTCGTCCCGTCACGTCGGCGCGGCACTGCATCCAAACGTCACTGACACTCCATTCACCGCCTGTGTAAATATCACCGGATAATTCTTGCGTTCCAGCCAAACGGTTCAACTTTTGATAACAGAGACGTTCAAACAATGCGGTTCCTTGAAGACAGGAGGCAAACTGCACCACTCGATCTTCTGTTGCCGGATGAATAAAGCCTTCGGCACTGTTAGAGACAAACGGAAATGTTTCCTCTCTCGAAATATTCGGATATGCCAAATACGTACTGGGTAGTTTATTCGCCGCCGTGGGTTCCAACTCGGCAAACGTTCCTTCGGAAAACCAAGACGTAATCCATTCCGTTCCTGTCTGACTATTGACGGAAAAGGACCATTTTTGATTGGGCAACCTATTAACCCGAACTTGATCCTGGGGCGACCGTATCATTGCGGCGGAAATGCCGCTGATGGAGATGTGTCTTGCTAAAACAGTATGCAGGTCTCCCTCTTTTCTGGCACCGGAAGCAAGAAATGCCGCCATGACCGAAGTGGTGCCCATCACGACGGTCATACCATTCGGAAGCCCCGTCGCCGCGGATGCCTTTGCAGACACAGTACCGACTTTTTCCCCAAAGTGCATCAGGAGCGGTAATCGGTCCCGCACACTGAGATACATATCGTAATCCACCCAGTCGGGCCAACATCCGTCTATGAGGTCGCAACCAGTCCGTGCCGCAAAGGAAAATTCGGTCACGTCGGGCAAGCCTTTCAGTCGTCCAATGATGAAATCTGTCTGATGAATGAATCTCGCATCTTCATACAATTTCGGATTGTTGTCTTTGAGCCAAGCGATTTTTGCCAAGGGGTCTTTCGCCTGGAACTGAAAACCCAGTTTTTCACAGTGTTCGCGTCCGTGAAAGTTGAGACTCTTAGTGAAGTCGTATGCCCGGGCATCGTCGGCAAGAATGGCGGGCATCATGGGGTTTCCGTGGTAGTTGACGATCACCAACGTCCCTGGGTCACTGGAAACGGAAATCGCTTTTAATTGATCGGGGGTTGTCGTTTTTTGGAGTTGTCCAACAAGATGCCCAAGAGCCATCCGGGTGGCATCCCACCAGATTTCGGGGTCTTCTTCGAGAAAATTATTTTTTGCACTGCTACCAGTATTTCGTTGGGCATAAGGGGCAGAGGATTCGGCAAGAATCTCCCCCCGTTCGGAAACGGCAACGATGTTGACGCGGTCCGAAATCAAATTCACTCCGATGAAAACTGCGGATTGAGATGTTGCCTGACTCATAGGGAAAAAAACAAACCAACTGCCGGTGCGGGTATTTTACACTATTGATTCCATTTGGTAAACAACCTCCCGCTGTACGTTTTTGTTGTGGGCCTGTAAAACCTTGCGGGTGAGGGTCTCTGTGTCGTCCCCTCTCCCACAAACTTTTTCCACACCCTTTTATTGTCTCAAAATCACATTACTGCCCCAAAATCACAAGTGGTTTTCCGTTTTTTCTGTCATTTTTCGAGCAACCCGAACCCTTGCTCGTTGACGAATCAGTTTTTCCTGCCGGATTCCTGCGAGTGATGCGGTGTCGGCAAAATATGCCTGTTCTTTTTCCAATTCTGCTTCGGCTTGAGCCAAGTCCAAATCCAGCGCCGGAAGAGAGTACATAGTGAGCAGAGCCACGGTATCTTCCAACACTTCGGCGAATCCCCCCTCAAGGTAGTAGTGGGTCAGTTGTCCGTCCGCACCGGTAATACGCAGTTCACCCGCTCCGAGCCGGGCAATCAGCGGGGCATGGTTGGGCAAAACACCATACTCACCATCAATGAGCGGCAAGACCACAAAGGTTGCTTCCTGTGTTAACACAGTTCTTTCAGGCGTTACTACAATACACTTCATAGATCAGGGACTACAAAAAGGTGACAGGACACGCCTACCAGTGTATCCAAAGTGAACAAAATTGCAAGAGGGAATTCGGAGCGGGAAATACAAAAACTATTCCCCCAAAATTTACTCTCTACCGCTATGTACAATAACGCTTTGCTCTTCGGCGATATCGACGAAGGGATGTCCGCACGGGTGGACGAGTCGGACGGTTTTCTCATGGGTAAGGAAATAGTATAATGATGAACAGCGGGCAAGACTCCGCGGTTCACGCCCGATCAACCAGTAACCCTAATGGAGATTTTCTATGTTAAGAAGCAGACGTAATTTTTTGAAAACCACCGCCGGTCTCGGTGTTTTGAGTGCCCCATTGTTATCGCAAGGGCTTGGAGTCCACGCAGCAGGGTCGGATACGATCAACATTGCGTTGGTCGGTTGCGGCGGACGCGGCGGCGGTGCCATTTTCGATGCGATGAATCCCGAAAACGGACCAACAAAACTCGTCGCAACCGCCGACGTTTTCCAGGATCGCGTCGTCAATATGACGGAGTCGCTCAACGAAAGTTTGGGCGACCGTGCCGGAGTGTCGCCGGATCGAACCTTTCACGGTTTCGATGCCTACAAAAAAGCGATTGACTGTTTGAATCCCGGAGACCTGGTGTTGCTCGCCACACCGCCCGTGTTCCGTCCCCAGCACGTCGAGTATGCCGTCAACAAAGGCGTACATATTTTCATGGAAAAGCCGTTCGCCACGGATTCGCCAGGAACGCGCCGACTTCGAGCCGCAATCAAAAAAGCGGACGAAAAGAACCTCAAAGTTGCCTGTGGTTTGATGTGGAGACACTGTGCCGCCCGGGGGGAAGCCGTCAAACGGATTCACGACGGGGAAATCGGACAAATTACCCACATGCGCGGATTCCGTATGGACGATGCCGTCGGACCGCGACAAAGGCAAGCCAACGAAACGGAAGTTGCGTATCAACTTCGTAATTTTCACTACTTTGACTGGGCAGGCGGGAACATCTTGATCGATTACATTATCCACAACATCGACGTTGGTTGCTGGGTGAAGAACGCTTGGCCGGTCAAAGCCCTCGGATTCGGCGGACGTTCCACGCCAAATCTCGGCGGTCAGATGTTCGATTCGTGGTACGCTGAATTCGAGTTTGCAGATGGTACGCATTTCTCTTCCCATTGCGCGGAGCGAAGTAATACGTTCTACGTCTATAACGATTTCGCTTATGGTACAAAGGGATCCGCAGTGATCATGGATAACATAGGACAAGCGAAGTCACGACTCTACAAGTCGCACTCCATGGTTCCAGAGAATCTACTCTGGGCGCACCCAGGACCGGAACCGAATCCATACCAGATCGAACACGTCCTGCTGTTCGATGCGATTCGGAATGATAAATACTACAACGAAGGCTATAGGGCTTGTGAGGCAAACTTTGCATCGTTGTTGGCTCGTGCAGCAATCAACTCGGGAAAAGTGGTCACCTGGGACGAAATCGTGAATTCGGAACTGAAACTCTCCAATGTGGACACGTTGGCATTCGACTCCGAACCTCCGGTCAAACGCAATGAAGATGGTTCGTACCCTTACGCCATCCCCGGTCAGACGGTTGCTTTTTGAGTATTTTCAGAATTGGTCTGGCATATCCCCCCACCCTGACCCTCTCCCTTTGGGAGAGGGAACGGCGGAAGAACGTCCAGACCAAATCCTGATACGCTCTAACTCAACATCTATGCCCAATCTTTTCCTTCGACCATGAACTTCAGTCCCAGCAACTGGGCGATGTCTCGGAAATTGTCCATATGGTTCCCGTAGAACAAGGTACGATGTAAACGCGACATAATGTCTCTTCCGATAACATTTCCGCCCCACTTTTCGAAGAGTTCGCGAGCGGTGCTACTCGTTACTTCGCACACCATCCGCGTCCGGCAACCCCGGTCGTCCAAGTTGTAGTCTTCGATCAGTTTTCCCGTCGCCGCGAGAATCACATCGTTGTGTGCCAGTTTGGTCCAAGTAACTTCGCGGTCGATGTCCCGGTCCACGATCACCCTGAGTGCTGCACCGAGATTGTCCTCAAGGTGAGAACGAATAATGAACGGGAGCCGAGGAGACTGCGGACCATCCATTTTTGTCGTGGAGACACAATGCGCATGGATCACGGCGTTTTTGGCATAATCCATTACCGGATCGGTAATGAAACCGGGCAGCCCCGTCGCATAGAGCATCATCATCATGTTAAGCGTCGAGTCCATATCCGCTTCGCAGGCACCGATTGCCCCATCATCAAGAATGTGGCTGAAACCGAGGCATGGATAGCCGAGAATGTCTATCGGAATACCGCCGAGACACTTCATGCACAAAGCCCTCGCGCCGCGCTCTTTCATGAGTTTTCGCGTGGCGAGGTGTGTCTTGCACGATTTGATGATTTCCTCGCGGCTGGGTTCCCAGATATCCTGAGCCATGTTGATCCAATACTCTTCCGCTTCGGCGACCGCATCTTTATCGGGTATGGACCGGTGCATTTCGACGAACTCATCCGGCGTAACGTGAATGACTTCCGTTCCGAATTTTTCCTTGACTTTTCCGTAGTCGCAGGCTTCAATGGTTCCAGCCGCACAGCCTGGATTGCCCAGCACAATAAGTTTGGCGTTCTTCATCCGCTTTGGTACACGGAGCAATCCGACGAGTCGTTCGACTTCATTGAGGTCCCGGGAAAAACTCGAAATAATCTTCATGCCTTGTTTTGCTCCTTCACGCTGGAGTTCGGCGACGTAGGTCCATTCGTGTCCGGCGTATGGTCGCGCATAAATTGCGGTGGGTAGCCCCGTCGATGCAAAAGCGGCGAACTGTGCATCGGTATTCGCACAGGAAAAATGAACGACGAGAATGGCATCGGCATTTTGCTCTGCGATTTTTGGAAGGAGAGCATTCGTCGCGTCTATACCTTGTGGAATCAAGTCGCCGCCGATGAATTCGACATCGCCCAGGTTCCGAGCGGCTTTGTCAAAGCAGGGTTTGAACACGTATTGGATTTCACGCTCGGGGTCGAAGCGCGTGCTGGGCCAACCTGCTGCCAAACCGAGAAAAACGACGTAAACCCTGACCGGCGGTAGTGGCTCCCACTCGCTACCGATAACGGGTGACGCGGCTGCGGACTCGGACAGTCCACCGAACATCAGACCACCTGAAAGGGCGGCGGAGGTTCCTAAAAAAGTTCGACGAGAAATTTCGTTGCAAAGATCACACATGGTATTGTCTCCGAGGTTAGAGTAAGGATCACCTACACATGCTATCAGAAATCTGTTCACCGGGCAAGTAGGTTCAACCACCATGGGTACCAGTCCGGTACCATGATGGTAGGATAGACTGAACTTGCAATCGGAGTGCTTGCATCACAGGGACGTTTCCGATACACTGTTTGAAAACACTTTTCAAGGAGCTCTCATGGCCTCACTTTCTCGTCGTTCGTTTTTGAAAAAATCATCGGCTCTCGCTATAGGAGCAACACTTGTCCGGGCATCCGCTCTCGGTCTTGACGGCAACGTCGCCGCCAGTGAGCGAATTACCATGGGAATCGTCGGCAGCGGAGACCACGGCGGCGGTTGGAACCTCGATTTGATGATTGCCAACCCGATGCAGCAGGTCGTCGCCGTCTGCGATGTGGACGAAGGACGAATGCGTGCCGCCAAAAACAAAGCCGAAGGTGCGTACTCTGAAAAAATGGGAGCCGCTTATAAAGGTTGTTCCACACATGGAGACTTTCGGGACTTGGTAAACCGAAAAGATGTCGATGCCGTCTGCATTGCCACGCCGGATCATTGGCATATTCTGTTGTCCGTCTTTGCCATGAAGGCGGGCAAAGATGTCATCTGCGAAAAGCCTACGTTGACCATTGAAGAAGGAAAAATACTTTGCGAGGTTCAAAAGCAAACGCAACGGGTCTATCAAACCGCATCGGAAAACAGGTCGGTTGACCGTTACCAATACCTTGTCAATGCGGCACGGGGAGGATATCTCGGCGAAGTACGAAACATCAAAGTTTTGCTCCCGCCGGGCAATACCGCCGCCCGCGCCATCACCAAGGAAGAGCAACAGCAATGGGAACCCGCTGAGGTTCCCAAGGGACTCAACTATGATCTTTGGCTGGGACCGGCTCCGGTGAAACCGTACATTGCGGCGCGGAATCACTATAATTGGCGTTGGAATTTCGATTACAGCGGCGGTGTGATTACCGACTGGGGAGCGCATTTGGTCAACATTGCCCAATGGGCAAACAACAGCGATGATACTGGTCCGGTCGAGGTTCAGGGAACCGGCGACTTTCCCGGCTTCGATGAGGTATGGAACACGGCACCCACATTCCGGGTTCACTACCGGTATGCCAGCGGCGTAACGATGGAACTTTGGTCGGATGTTCCCGCAATTAAATTGGAGGGCACAAAGGGTTGGCTTCTCATGCGTGGTTGGCGAGGTCCCATTACGGCAAGCGATGAGAAGTTGTTAACCTTGAAATTTGAGGGCAAGGAAAATTTCGGTCGCCCGGAAAGCACTGTTCCTGCGGAAAACGGAACAGGCGGCGAACACATCGACTTTACACATTGCGTCAAGTCCCGAAAACCCTGTTATTATACGGCGGAGAGTGGACATCGTACCCATTCGGTGGCGCACCTTGCGAACATCTCCATGTTGCTCGGCGGAGCAAAATTGCGATGGAATCCGCAAACAGAAAAATTTGAAGGAGACCGTGCCGACGAAGCAAATAAGCATTTTTGCATGACTCGTCCTCAACGGGAACCCTGGACGTTTGCCAACGTTGATTCATGGATTAACGTTGGGTGAACCGACTCTCCCTCAAGAGTGGAGAGGGGAATGAGAACAAACAGAGCAATGTTTATCCTTCCCAAAAGGAACCGTTTTGAATTTATTATGCCAAAAATCGGCGACGAATAAACCTTGCCGGATGTGAGGAGAGCCAAGCAGAATTTTCACCGCTTCGGCAGATTGAATAGCGGCAATGGCTCCCGTCGTCATATTGAGAATGCCCATCGTAACACACGTCGGTTGACTGTCTGTAATCATCGGTTGCGAAACAACGCATTGTAAGCATGGTTGGTCATCCGGCATAAAATTCATTGTCATTCCTTCAGAACCTAAAGCGGCACAATAAATCCACGGCTTCGATTGCTTTCGGCACGCTCTATTCATGAGGAATCGGGTATTCCAGTTATCGACGGCATCGAGAACGAGATCAACGTCCCCGAATATGGCTTCGGCATTATCGGCATTGAGTTCGGCAACGACTGACTCGAGTTGGATTTCGGAATTCGCCGAGGCGAGAAATGAGCAAGCGGCAACGGCTTTGGGGACTCCTTTCTTGGCATCTTCTTCGGTGAACAAGATTTGCCGATGTAGGTTCACTAACTCGACGCAGTCTTTGTCGACGAGCCGCAGAAAGCCGACTCCTGCGCGTGCGAGACAGTTGGCAGAAACCGTTCCGAGTGCTCCCACTCCGACGATGGCAACCCGTGATTTGCCGAGCATTTCTTGACCGGCTTCGCCCACGTGGGTAAATGCCGCCTGCCGAACATAACGTTGCATGGGGTCATTGTACCAAAAAACACTGTCCATCGACAAGTTATTCCCCAGTGAGGCACTCTGCCGCCGGGTGAGTACAATTTAGCCTGTACTCTGGGCGGCAACGAGTACTCCGCACCAATTTTCGTCATTCGCAGGAATGACAAAAATGACCATTTTCATGCCGTTTTCAGTATATCGGCACGGATTGGCTGTTCCTATTTTGGCATTTCGCCTGCATGGGGAGCGACTTTGGTGAGATTGGGGGTCATGTCCGCATCAAAACGTCCGACAGACCATTCGACCAGTTCGCCGATCCGTCGAACGTTTTCCATGTTCTTGAAGTACCAGTTATCATGACCGAACGATGAATACGCCACTCTGCCTTGTCCCTCTTTGCGAATCCAACTTGCCGGAAACGGCGGACGAGCATAGTCTTTTCCCTCCATTCCTTCGGTTTCCTGAACCAAAATAACGTGCATGTCCTTGTTAAACTGATTCATCGCATACCATTCATCCCAAGTGGTGATACGTTTTCCAGACTCTTTGAGGAAAGGGAACGTTGGCGGTTCCGTAATGGTCAGCGTCGCAAACTGTTGAGGACCATGACTGGTGAATCGGGCACCGATAAGTTTAGTGTAAATATCAACACCCTCTTCGTTGATGCCGCAGTGAGAATCGGATGCGGCGTGGATGCCAACCAATCCTTTTCCCGACCGAATAGCACTGATCATTTTACGGAGTCCATCGGCGGTCATCGGCTTGGCATAGTCATTTTTCGAGCCGTCGGCATTCAACAAGTCGCCGGAGGTGTAGAAAATAAAACCATCGTATTGTTCCAAGTCTCCGTCGAAGATGCCGCCGTCTTGGGTTTCGATCAGTTCGATTTGCTTGTCCGCAAAATAGGCTTTCAATCCTCGACCGGACTGTGTGGTTCCATCTTCTAGCCGCTGTGCCGGACCATGCTCGAATCCTTGGGACCGAGTGAAAAGCAAGACCTTTGCCGGTTTAATTCCTTGTTGCCTTCTGGTGTTGCGCTCGGATCGGGAAGTCTGAGCGATTGCAGGTGTGGTCAATGCAGCGAGTCCGACGGCACCGGCGGTGAGAAATTCACGACGTTTCATTGGGAAAATCCTTTTGTTAGGGAATGGTTTAATGCAAGGTATTGTACCATATTTTTTTGGCAACAGAAAACTGCCCCCTTTCGACTTGACCTTCCTCACTCGGTAGCATAAAATCGGCATCGCTTCCGATGCTCCTCAAAAAACTATGAAACGTCTTTTCCTTTTCGTCTTCCTCTTCGCCTGCTGTTTCGGCGGAAAGACCGCAACCGCGGAGCCGACCCGATCCACCGCCTGGCTCGGCTTTCCGATTGTCCATGTCGATCAATTACCGAAACAAATCGATCTCACGCGACCGCAATCACTCGGCTCCGCTTTTTTGCTTCAACTGCGTCGGCAAGCCGTCCTGATCGCCGCACGAGACGAACTCGGTGCAATCACCCGTGATGCCTTTCTCGACGAGACTGCTCCGAAAAACGCCGTTCAAGTTCCCGATGTCGCAGAATTTCCCGATGCCGATCCAAAATACGTTGACCATCAACAATTCCTGATTGATGTGGAAAAGCTTTCCCGAAATGAGTTCGTTACCGAATGGCACAAACTCGGACTTGAACAAGCCGAACCGTCGCCGCTGGGAAATGCCGATTTTGAAACCGAGCGTAAAGGTATCGAAAAACTGCTCGGTTCTTGGGCATTGATTCCCCAATTCGAAGCGGTGCGGCGGACTCACAAGGCGATCCGGCAGAATGGCGAATCGTTGCCGTTGCTCACACAACTCGTTCGCGGGTACACGCAACTCCAAATGCTGACGAACACTGCACCACGTGACACGCACCGGGTTTTCCAAGCCAGGGCAATGCTCTATGCTCAACGTGCGGTTGCCCAATATGGCGAAACGCCGGAAACGCGTTCGCTTCGTGCAGCGGCATGGTCGCTCAATAATTTTCACCGTCTTGCAAGAGAAGAATTTGCTGCAATTGATATGGAAAATGCTGAACCATGGATCAAATTAGCAAAACTTTACGCCGAGTACGACATCAACGGCACCGCCGCCGCTCTTGATGCCGCCAAGTTCAAACGAGAAAAAGGATTGGCTTCGCTACTGCATTTTATGTTGCTCGACTATGCCAATGAAACGTTGCCCCGCGGGCGGCAATTCGGCGAAAAAAATGTCAAAAACCTGCCGGATTGTGCAAGGTTTTATCAAAGAGTTTATGCACTCAACACGTTCAACATGATACATGCCCCCGATGGTTTGCCATTCATGTTTCACTTGGAACGACGCATCGTTCCCGCCTTCCGCGATATGCAAGAACTGCCCAGCGAAGTCAATGAAGCCGTCAAATGGTTATCCACCACGGTTGGTTCCCCACCGGCGAGTCTGCTCGGCAGATTGTTCGGCGGGCAACCGGAAACGAAAGTGTTTTCGCAGGAAGATTTTTTCACCGACTTGGCATTGGTACTGAAAACACTCTCTACCACAAAACCGGACAACGATTCCAGGGAACCCTCACTGCAAACGTTAGCAACGATCCTTCGAGACGAACAGTTTGAAACGGTGCAGGAGATCGGCAACGGTCTGAATGGACGCAATGGTGCGGCAGAAACGGTCATCGAACCGGCGATGCCTGTTCTGGAAGACCATCCGGCATTTGAATTTCTCACACTCAATTACCGGGATCATGCGGCAAGGACTTCTTTTTGGCAACGTTTGCTCGAAAAAGAGAAGAATATACCGTATAACCTGCTTTCGATGAAATGCTATGGAATGGGGGACAAAAAATATGAAGAGTCCACTCGACGATTGTACTCCCCCTATTACGCTGCATGCCTCTTTGCCGACATGGAAAACATTCGGGACGTGATGCATTATGTCAATCAGACCGAAACATCCGTTGCCAATGATAAGCATTATTTCGTGCTTGACATTTTGCAGAAACTCTGCCCCAATAATCCCCGGACAGTGACCATCCGAATAATCCGAGATAGCAGTCTTTCGCTTGAAGATGTGGAAGTGCTTCGGAAAAAGTTCGGAGAATACAGCGTCGTCAACAACTGGGGACTGACGTACTATTACAAAAAACATGGACTTTCCGATAAATTACTTGAATGTCTGCTTACCGAATTTGATGCTCGACCGACCTATAACGTGTACGATAGAATATTCAATGTGTACCTGAACGCAAACGAACTGGACAAGGCGGTTGAGATTTCGACCAAATTTATGGAGTCTCCGGTCTCGCAAGAAGTGCTTGGACATTCCGATGCCGCAGCGAACATTGGACGGATACTTTTGCAGCAGGGTAAATTCAAGGAAGCGGAACCGTATTTCGTCATTGCGGGACAATCGAATTCCAACCGGGGACGCAAGCACGCAGGGCATTATTACGAAATAACAGGGCGATTCGACTTGGCAGAAGAACAGTACACGGCTGGTTTTCGGTCTTACTCAGACTACGATGGACCGTTCGATTTATGGGCATTCGATTACCGCATCGATGGACCGAATATTCGTCAAACGACCGACGCTGTTCTTGAGCGGTTCACCCTGTCTCGTTCGCAGGACCCTGAAGTAAGTGCAGCCAATCGTATGGGTAATCATCAGGTGATTTTTCCGTGTTACTGTATGGACTTACCCTATCCCGAACCGTTGGGGACGGACCCACTTTATCATCAATTTTGTTGGTACGGCAACGGACTCATCGGATTCCTCGCTTGGTTTGAAATCTTAGAAAAACCCGACCTGGACAAGGCGGAGCGGAATCGTGCCTATTGGGTTCTTCGGCGGCTTCGGGGACTCCATTTATCCAGTAGTTCAAAACTTGACCCCGAAACACAACAGACAATTTTTCCGGTCTTTCCGAAACAAGTGAATGTTCATGCCTCCTACCAGAGGCTTACCGCTCAAGATACCCACGCGGGTTACTTTTCGATTGATAAAAACAAGAGAATGGCAGACAGTAAACTCAGTGACAAACGTGAACGAACTTCCGACGACGTGGATGCTTATGACCTGATTATGAAGGATAAAGAGCGTTTGCTCGACCGCCAAGAGCCGATTCGCTTCATTTTTTCTCATTCTGCGCTCCGCGAGGGATGGGATAATCCGAACGTATTCCAAATCTGCACATTGAAACAAAGTGGTAGCGACGTTCGCAAGCGGCAGGAAATTGGACGCGGCTTGCGTTTATCTGTTAATCAAAACGGCGAGCGGATGGATAGCGAAGATGTTCATGATATTAACGTTCTGACGGTTATTGCCAGCGAAAGTTATGACGTTTTTACAAAAGGTTTACAGACCGAACTTGCGGAAGCCGTCGCAGATCGTCCGCACAAGGTAACTGTTGATTTGTTTGAAAACAAACTCATCTGTAACCTGGCTGGCGAGAAACAAACGATTGACCACGACCTTGCCGAGAGTATTTACGAGGGGCTTGTCAAGAGCGATTATATCAAAAAAGGCGTTTTGACCGATAAATACTATGAGGACAAGAAGAACGGGGCAGTTGAACTTGCCGAGGAAGTCAACGATTATAAAGAATCGGTGATTGCTATTCTCGATTCAATCTATGATAGCCATGCTTTACAACCGGAAAATGCCCGCAGTAAAAATGTGCTGTTGGAAATCGACAAGAAAAAACTCAACAGTGCGGAATTCAAAGCGTTGTGGTCGCAGATTAACGCAAAGTCTGCCTATACGGTGAAGTTCGACGAAACCGAACTTATTGAAAAAGCGGTCGCCGCGCTGGATAGTGAACTTCAAGTGTCGAAAATAACAATCGAGATGGAAGAAGGACATTTGACCGATATTCGATCAAAAGCACAACTTCTGGATGGCTCGGCATTTACCCATGTGGCAAATGCAACACACCGAACTGACGTGACGGCAAGTGCAGCAGTCAAGTACGATCTTGTCGGGAAAATCGTTGCCGACACGGGATTGACCCGGCAGACAGTTGTTGCGATATTGTGCAAAATGAACGCATTAACTTTTGGACAGTTCGTTAACAATCCTGAAGAATTTATCATCAGGACGGCGAACATTATCAATGAACAAAAGGCAACAGTGATTATTGAGCACATTTCTTACAATAAACTGGAGGAAGCCTATGATTCTTCAATTTTCACTGAGCCGGAACTTAAAGGAAAACTTGGCGACAATGCCATGAAGACAAATAAACATTTGTACGACCATGTACTCTATGACTCCGCCAACGAGAAAAATTTTGCCGAGAATATCGACACCGGTAACGAAGTCGTCGTTTATGTTAAACTGCCGAAGGGTTTTTACATCAGTACGCCTGTTGGCAAATACAACCCTGACTGGGCGATTGCATTCCACGAGGGTAAGGTGAAGCACATCTACTTTGTGGCGGAAACCAAGGGCTCTATGTCGAGCATGCAACTTCGCAAGATTGAGGAAGCCAAAATCAAGTGCGCCAGCAAACATTTTCAGTCCATCAGCACGGGAAATGTTGTTTATGCAGTAGTGGACAGTTATGATACGTTGATAAAAAAGGTGATGAAATAATTGTCTTGATGTTGACTAATTGTTTATTTAGACTTCGGTTGTTTTTGCATGACATATCCAGAGTATCTTGCACAATGAAAGAGATTGCGTAAGATGAAGGGGCAAGTCGCGAGGACATTTTCGAACCATTTTTGACAAGGAGCAATAACATGTTTGATAACGATTATGATGACTATGATCCAACGGAGCCATTTTCAGAGGACGAGTTCGTTACTCACAGCAACAGGGAACTCCGAAACCTCGACGCTGGTAGGAACGAGAATGACGATTACGATTACTTGCGTTGCCCTATGTGCGGCAACACGGTACGATGCCGTCCCAATGCCCCGCTTGCCCGATGCCGAGAGTGCGGCACAGAGTTTTAGGCAAACGACAGGACAATGGCATCTGTGAAAGCACCTGCCCGCTTATACAGCTCGGTAAGTGAACGGAGCGCAGTGAGGGATGATTTGTTCGTGTTCCTCTTGTCCGATGGCAGAATGATGGTATGATTGTTTCGTGGGGTTGGTATCCATGCCGTGCTTGGGAGCATGGTTTTCCTGCTTGGTCGCAAAAACACGGCAAATTATGACCTTGTGTGAACGTGTGAAGGGGAGCAGACACTGCGTTTTACAGCAATTCCATCACTCATTCCGGGCAATCAGGAATTTGACTTGAAAGGAGCATCATGATGATTATAACAAATTTGGTATTACAAATTATTATTGCGGTTGGTGGAATTGGGGCTGCCGCAGTATATTTTCTAAAAAAACGTACTGAAAAAAGAGATGCCGCTGTCATGGTAGTGCAGCAAATAATGGATGTGCGTATTAAAATCGTGGAAATGCAAAAGTGCCTGTTCGATACAGGGGTGTCCGAGTTATCTTTCTACGAGATGCGTCCAATAGTTATTAGAAATTTATGGGATGAGTATAAACATATTCTTATTGGAAAGATTGATTGGTTGAGTTATCAAGAAATCGAAAACTTTTATAGTTGTGCACAAGCCATCGAACGTGAACGTAATATAGGACAAAATATTTTGTTCACATATTTTAATATGCAGGGAGTGCATTATAACCAATCAAAAATGAGGCTGATTGAGGCTTTTATAAATAGCAATTCGGGAGATGCAGAACAATTTTCGAATGAAAAATTTGCAACATGTAGCGACGCACTTGAAAAAATCTTTAATATGCCGGGAATGTTTACTAGCGGTTTTCCCATACAAATTGCTACAACCATTAGGAAATTATTGAGCGAATATGAAAAAATTGATGTCATAGGTTGTAAAGGTTTTCATGAAATTCAGAAAATTGCAAAAATTAAATAGAAAAAACCGTGCAGGTTAAAGCCCATGCCCTTCACCGAACTTGCCGAGATGCTTCGTGAAAAACTGAACAATAGGGATAGCCAAAAGTAAAGTCGAGGAGAAGATCGAGACGGTTAGAAATATGATATTGAAAGCCCTGCGTAGAAATTCCAGAAAGTGTCGCAGGAAATCGAAGCGACGGTACTCGCTATGTCCGATCCGGTTGCTTTGGAACCTGTGCTGGAGCACGCCATCGACAGCAATACACTGGAGGAATTTGCGACAATTTTGTAACGGGAATTCCAGTTACGCTGTTTTACGATGTTTGCAAAAATCCTTACGATGTTTGAGGAGCGAAGAACGTGGTTTGGTTGGTTGACTTTGATAGAGAATGACATACAATGACAGAGTCGTTGGAGCCTAGAAATGTAGGCTCTATTTACTGAAACGCTAACAAAATAGGGTTCAGAAGTCTATACAGTGAAAAAGTAGGGTGCTGATTTCGGGACGCAGAGGTCGCACGTTCAAATCGTGTCGCCCCGATTGATTTAAGTGTAGAAATAGAAACAGTTTAGGTAAAGTAAATACAGTTTATACGTCATGATCGTTTAATCCTTTGACCTCAAATTTTGAGGTCTTACAGTTGAAGGGAACGCCGTATGAGCAAGAAACACACATCACAATCTCCCAGAATTCTCCAAGTTCGCAAAGACCGGAATTACGATTGCGTCTACGTAAAGGGCAAGAAAATCATGCTTGGCAGGAGCGGTTCTCCCGAAGCGGAAGCCGCATTCCGGCAACTCCAAGTTAAGATTCTCACCGATCCCACCTTTTCGGCTCCCAAACCGCAGCAGGTTATGGTCGATGACCTGTGCTTTGCCTACCTCCAATACGCCAAAGAACACGACCCAGACCATTATGGCGGCATCAAAACTGCCGTCAACATCCTCATAGACCATTACACTGGTCAACCAGTCGATATACTGGACACCCGGCATTTTCTCCATTTACAGGATAAATTCGTCGGTCATGGTGTTTCCCGGCAGTATTGCAACATGCTCATGAATTATATCCGGGCAATGTTGAAATGGGGCATCCTACGAAAATTGGTGTCCCATCAGGTTTACGTGGAGGCAAAATTCATTCCACCCCTGAAAAAAGGCAAGACCCGTGCTTACGAAAAGCCGCCAAGACAAGATGTTTCTGACGAGGTGATCAATCGGACACTGCCGTATCTGCTTCCGACCATCCGGGCTATGGTGCTGGTACAATGGTTGGCAAGCATGCGACCGAGTGAAGTTTTCCGAATGAAGCCGGGAGAGATCGACACGACATACAAGACCGACGATGGGGTAACAATCTGGATGTACACCCCCGGTACGAACAAGAACTCGTGGCGTGAAAAACACAAAACGGGGGAATATGTCCGCATCATTCCTTTGGGGAAGACGGAGCAGGACATTATCGCTCCCCGTCTGGTGGGTAAATCGGACTCGGATTATATTTTCAGTCCCAAAGATACGGTCAAGGAACGCATTGAACGAGATGCCGCCAGACGGAAAAGCAAACCTCAACCGTCGCAGGTTAAACGGAAAGAGCAGTCTGCCAAAAAGCCCAAGCGTCAGGATCGGGACAGTTACGATAGAAATTCCTACAATCGGGCAGTCCAACGAGCGATCATTGCGGCTAATAAACGTCTGTCGGAGAATGAACAAATCCTAACTTGGACTCCGTATCAGTTAAGACACGCCGCCATCACGGACATCGTACAGCAGACCGGGAGTCTCGATATTGCCCGTGCTGTTGCCGGTCAGCAGTCGGTTTCAGTTACACAAGGTTACAATCATGCAGACGTGAAAATTGCCATCGAACAGGCGGTCAAGCGGAGTCAGTAATTTCGTTCTTCAACGGGGAGTCATTGTGACTCCCCACCGACCTTGAAACTCTCCTAGAAACGGTGTATATTGAAAAATAATCCGTAATCACATGTGCCTGAACCGCATCAAAAGGACAGATCATGAAAATTTGGCTCGCCTATCTAATGGCACAGACACGCCGATATACCGCCATAGACTTCACGTTTTTCAAATTGGTACTTGTCAGTTTTGGAATTCTGCTGGGAAGTTATTTTGCAGCATTTTTCCAGAGTATCATCTTGCTGATCTGGATTATTTTTATCGTGTCGTGGGTTGCCATTATGAGGGCAACCTTCAGGA